>Ga0209324_10000620_pt1 | contig 24780 bp, 36 predicted proteins | sample Rifsed19ft3_FD_184015 | JGI IMG/M metagenome (GOLD analysis project Ga0209324, IMG submission 184015) | Soil microbial communities from Rifle, Colorado, USA - sediment 19ft 3 (version 2) | ecosystem: Environmental > Terrestrial > Deep subsurface > Rock core/Sediment | place: Rifle, Colorado...
GGCGGCGGAACACTGACGATAGCCCCAAACTACACAGTTATCCTGCAATACGACAGCACATCCTCAAGATGGAGAGTATTAGGAACAAGCGCAAAAGCCATACAAGGCGCAACAATTGACCCCGCGCTCCTAACTGTACTTACAGATGGTGACATCCTATATTGGAATGCCGGGGATGCAGTTTTTGAAAGAAAAGCACCCGCCACATTATTGTTCAGTGACTCCGAAGGCGACCCCGCCAACATCGGCACAGCCGCAGCCGATGGGACGAGCACATACGCCGCCAGACGCGACCATGTACACAGGCCAGGCGCGTGGACAAGCTACACCCCTACATGGAGTTCAACAGGCACAGCGCCGGCGCTTGGAAACGGAACAATCGCAGGAAAGTATCTACGGATCGGTCCCATCGTGTTCTATAAGATAGCGTTGACATGGGGCAGTACGACCACAGGCGGAACGGGTGCGTGGACATTTACCCTGCCGGTTACAGCCCTTGATACAACAGCCTATTCCGAGCCGGGAGGCGCAGTATTGAACGACGCGAGTGTAGGTCAAAAGATCGGACAGACTCTCAAACTCAACTCAACAACGATTTACGTCCAAACCGACGCATCCCCTAATGGAATAGGCCAGGGTACTGATTTCACATGGACTACCAGTGATAGTCTGTTGATTGCAGGGAACATAGAAGCATAACAAAAAAGAGCTCCCATGAACTGTGACGATCATGGGAGCTAACCGGATCAGAACTCGCGTACTCCTCTCGTTTCGGCTCATCCTCATCCTTCCGCGTACCTGTCTGCGTGCTTCACGCACAGGCAGATCAGGTGGAAGTATAGACGATTATCTATTTGGGGTCAAGAACCATGCTCACGACTAGAAATCTTGTCGAAAGCATGCGCCTTCCACAGTCGGCGCCAGTGATACCTCAGACAAGCAAGATCAAAAGCAGATACTTCGCTTCGGTAGTGCCTCCGCTCAGTTCGGCTTCGGATGGCACGCTCCGGCATAGCCTCCGCAAACGTGCCACCGCGCGCCTCAAGCAAAGTCAAGAGCAAGATTCCTCCTTCCATCGTCGGCTCCGAGTCTCGCACAGGCCGGGGAAGCAAGATCAAGAGCAGATCCTGCCTGTGCGAAGTACACGCACGCAGACAGGCGCGCAAGCCGCCCCCCGCCCCTCTAGAAATTTGTCCGTGCATATTCCCCGAAAAACTCCCTAGCCTTAGCATCATACGCGCGGGCAGCATCTTCCTGAGCATCAAAAGACTCCTCAAAGACACATACACCATCCTTACGCAAGCGCGCGCGCCATCTACCACGATGTCGATAAACACCTTTATAGCCACTGGCATTAGTAAACGACTTTTTCTTATTGCCTTGATTTTGTGAAGTAGTAGCAAGCCGAAGATTCTCGCGCTGATTGTTCAAGCCGTTTCCGTCAACATGATCCGTTTCAACTCCAGCAGGAGTGTTCATAATGACACGATGCATAAAGATAGTTTTTGAAAACAACCCTTCGCCGCGTTGTGCATACCAATTCCACTTATCTTCATGTGCATACCATTTCCATTGAGACAACCATTCAAAATCCCCGTCATCCACAAGAGCCACACGCCCACGCGACAGGGGTATTTGCTTCACTCCCCACGACCCTTCGACAACTTCTCTTCTGCGATCTTCAATGCCGCAGAAATAGCCTTGCCCTCAGACAACTTTGCGTAAGGGGAAAACAACAAACACAAACGATCAAGCCGCGCCTGATCCTCAGCAGTCAAGCGAACGGACTTGGTAATCAAACGCCCAGGGACTTCGTTCTTCTTTTTCATAATTACTCCTTTGCTCATTCGATTTGTATTGCATTGTAAACTAATAGCAACACAAAGTCAAGGACGAGTTTTCAGATAAGCAGATGGTGGCGCTGCGGCGCCAGGCTCACGTAAAGCTCGCCAGTTCTCAAAGAAAACCATAAAAAGCAAAGCCCTGTCTGCTCCTGCATGCCGCAGGCATGGACAGGCAGGCACAGTGCGACATAGGCATAGCCTACTCGAACTAACCACCAGAGCCTGCCTGGGCAGACAGGCAAAGCCACAGTGCGACATGGGGTGAGCCCCACTCGAACTAACCCCCGGTGGGACAGGGGGAAAAGACCTGCCTGAAGGCAGACAGGCATCTACACTGTCAGAGGGATTCTGTTCCTGATGAGTCTGGGGTGTGGAATTTGATCTCGATCTGATACGTTCCCCTTCCCTCAGCCAAGAACGCGGCATCTGAAAAAGAAAAACCAGGACGGGGGGAACAAAAAGCCTGGGCTGGCAAATGATAATCCAAAGCAAAAATGCGCAAGTGTCAAAATACCGGCGTGGTGGCGAACCCGTGTTTGTTTTTTGGTGGATGCTGGCTGTGCGGCAAAACCAAAAGCGCCGCAGGCCATCACCACCAAAACAACACGCCACCACCCGTATTTTGAGAGCACACTTGCCGCATTTTTTCTGCTTTGGGAATTAGCCAGAAATCCAGGCATTTTTGTAGTGCAAGGCAAAGGCAAAGGCAAAAAAAACCTTGCATAATTGTAAACTCTTTTGTATTGCATTGTATTGCATTGTGTGCTACACTGTAGCTATGAAAACATCAATCCAGCAAGCAGCAGCACGATCCCTAATACACAGGGCAATCACAGCGCCAACCCAAACAAAGGCGCAAATCTTGGCGCAGGCAGCAGCCGCCCTTGATCCATCCGTCAACCCAAACAAAGTTCAAGAAATCTGGCTAGCAAAGTTCAGCCAAACAAAAAAGGCAGGTTCATAATGTCAGCATCATTCGAGCATTTCATCTGCGTTCTAGTAATGCGGTTTCTTTCTGTGCTCCCCCTTCCATGGGCGGTGTCCCATGTCTAGCGTTTACTTCGGCGGTTCCCGATCGCTCCCATCATCCCCCATCGTGGGCCAGGTTGTAAAGGCAATTCTTAGTTCCGGCCAGTCCGTTACTGTTGGTTGTGCCACAGGCGCAGATCAGCAGGTAATACAGTCTGTTGGTGTCTCATCGTTTTCGCAGCTTCGCGTGTTTGCAGCCTTCGCTCAGTCCGGGGCCGGTTCCTGGTCGGGTTCAGCCGTCCGCCAGGTTCAGCAGTTCGCAAAAATGGGCGGGTCCGTGTCATGGCTGGCCGGTGGTGGTTTGCAGGTTCCCATGGTCGCCCGTCTCATGTCCCGTTCCGTGGCAGGTCTCACAGGCGCATCCGCAGCCGTCTTTTTTAGTCCTGGGGTTGGCTCGCTCAAAGTCGCTGGTGTTGCAGTAGAGCGCGGCATTCCGGTTTTTGCTTTTTCCAATCCCATGCCAGGCAGCCCGCGCGGTTGTGCCGGTTCCTGGGTCAAATCTCAGTTCATGGGTTTTCAATGCTGGCAGTGGTTGTCCGCGCAATTATCTTTTATTTAGTCACCTGCCTGCGCAGGCAGGTCTTCCGCGAGGCGTTCTCGCGGTTCAATCAATCAATAGGAGAAACCAGCAAATGAGTCCAATCAATACCCCCCCCGAAGGCAAAGGCGCCATCAACTTACGCGGCAGATGTTTCGTGCAGGGCGCATACCGTGATTGTTTGGTGATCGAAGCAAGCAGCCTTTCAAAATCCGCCAAAGTTCAAGTACGCGGCAGTCTGTTTGTTACCGAAGTCACGTTTCAGAACATTGCCAATATTTCGCTAGTCTATGACGACGGAACCATCCTTCAATCGTTCGGAGCGCCGCGCGCAACGAACACAAACTCACTCGCGTTCATTCAATTCAGCCACCTGTCTGCGTGCGACGCACAGGCAGAGGCGATCCAAGAGCAAACATGAAAACCTACTACGAACAACGCTATTGCGACGAATGCGTCCGTGTCCACTGGCTGGAAGTCACCCGCAGGCAAAAGCAAATCTGCCACGGAGAGACCTACTTCCCACACGGAGACCCAACCCACTACACCCGCCGACTCGGACATGGTATAGAAGTGATCGAGAAAGTTTATAACCTGCCGATTGACTGGCAGATGGTGCTTGAAGCGAAAGAGCCAGAGCGCGACCTGTCTGCGTGCAGCGCACAGGCAGAGACAGTAGACCAGTCTCAAGACTGGTAAAGGAAAACACAATGTTTTACTTCACGACATACCAAACATACCTAAAGCAGGAATTCTGGTTCACGGTCACAGAACGTTTTTTTGGAAAAGTGCGATATACCAGTTCGACTTACCCGACCGTCGAAGAAACTGAAACCGCAGCGCGGGAATTCGTCGCATACTACGAAGCAATCGCACGACGCGACGAAGAAGATTATCTGAACTCACTCAAAGGAGAATCCAGCAAATGAACAGTTACGTTTACATCAAAGAGCCAGGACTTTACACCGTGGGGTTTTACGACCCATCCGGTAAGTTTCAGCCAGAGAGCTATCACGCCAGCCAGGAAGCAGCAGCCGAGCGCGTGCACTGGCTCAACGGCGGCAGCGACAGCGACGAAGGCGAAAGCCCCGCCGAGACCATCCGCAAGAACGCCGATGCCAAACGATGGAGTAAATAACATGAACGCCCAACCCATCCAACCCAACACCCTGCTGGACGACTTACACCCGAAACGCTTCCTGCAAGTCTCGGACCTGCTCGAACGCTGGAACGTGCAGCAGTTGACCGTCACGATTTCACGCATGATGAGCGAAGAAACCGTACCCAATCCAAAGGACTTGGATCCCAAAACCGCGGACAAGCAGAACCCCAAAGGGAAGCCGCGCATAGTGATGCAGCCAGTACTTTACTTCAAGACCAAGACCGGCGCAGAATTCCCACGCGGTTATCTGGTATCCGCACAGGTGGACGTGGAGTCATTGAAGTCCGCCACCAGCGCCAGGACAGCCGGCGAAGTGATCGGGAAGAAGATCATTATCACCGTAGGAGAGCACCGGAAGCAGGCCGTATTGAGAATTGCACCGGTTGCACCAGAGCCGGAGAAATAGCCGTTGGCACTCACACCCACCCCTGCCCCAAGGAAGGCAGGGGTCTTTTTTCTGCAAAAATTTTCGAGCCTGACGGCTCGCACTTCGTGGCAAGCGGACAGAGAATCGGGTTTGCTGATAGTTTTGCCTTGGGAGTTGGCGTGTGTGGGCGCTTTCTGCCTGTGCAAAGAAGGTCACCTGTCTGCGTAAGGAACACACAAGCAGAAAGACCTTCGCACGCAGACAGGTCAGCGCAGAGCAAGATCAAGTACACATAATTCGGAGAGTGTCGCCATGGCGCCATGCGACACCGTCCAGGTCCCCCTCTAAAGGCATCCGCTAAATCAGGAGAGCCAGGGCGTAGACGGGGCACGCGTGCCCCACGCCCCTCCCCGTTTTCCATCTGACAGGTTTCTCATAATTCCCTTGACCGCACTTGGAATATTTGGTATATTTGGCTTATGACCAGGACGACACTATCAACCAAGGAAGCGGCGGAGATGCTGGAAGTCAGCGACCAAACCATTATCAATTGGTGGAAAGAAGGGATTATTGAAGGATACAAACTCAATCCATCAAAGAGTAATTCGAAAATACGTGTCTCTAAGAAAAGCATTGAGCGCATACTTAGAGAACGAGCGAACCCGCGAAGTCAGCCAGGCAGAAAATAATGAAACTGCAATGTTACTTTTCCTGCTGATCATCGTCTGGTTGATTGCGCTTGCCTGCAATCACGCAAGCAGGCTGGAATTTCGCGGCAGATAACGAGAGCGCCCCGTGCCTGCCTGTCGGCAGACAGGCTTGAACACGGAGCGCCTTCGTAGGCCATCCGGCCGCAAAGGTAAGAGCCTAAAACACCGTACCTTTACAACCGAATAGACAGAGCGGGTGATGGGACTCGAACCCACGATATCTTGCTTGGGAAGCAAGCGTTCTCAAGTGGGAATAGTTCATTATAAATCCTTTAGGAGCTTCGAAACAGGCAAATACTGACGCATAGAATCTAGCTTCAGGGTGCGGGTGTAGCGATGGATCATCTCTGAATTGTTCCACCGGCCCCCCTCCATCAACACACGTTCAGGAGCACCGTTCTCCGTGGCAAGCACAGCGAAGGTACGACGAAGATCATGCGGCGAAAGTTTTATGCCAATTCGCCGACCCCATTCCCTGACAATCGAGTACAACCCCTCGGGAGTCAGCCCATCCCCCGTAAAAACATTTGTGAATAAAAACCCCTGCCCATCCGCAACCTCGCGATAATGCAGCCAGCGCGCGATATTCTCGGCGGTCTCGGGGGAGAAAACAGCAGCCGACCACTGACCGCCTTTGACGATCACCTGTAAAACGCGCTGATGCAGATCGGTATCTGCCTGCTGAAGCCGGCAAAGCTCAGAGCAGCGCAGTCCCGTATCCAAAGCCACAGCCGCAATCGCCAGATCACGAGTCCCCTTCGACGTATACGGATCGAATGAAGCCAGCAACCGCAAGGCCACATCCGCACTCAAGGCGCGCTGTGGCTTACCAGCAACACGCTTCAACTTCGCCGACAATGCAGGATGACGCCCATACTTCCATGAAAGATATTTCTGACAGGCAGCCAGGGCAACGCAGCGCCGACTACTCCCCCACTCAGGTTTAGAGACAAACTCGATCAATCCAGCAGCCGAGAGATCAGCAGGGACACATTCCGCCAGAAAGCGGAAAAGAACACTTGCATAAGTGCGCTTGGTTGTGTCTGCAAACGGAAACGACGAAAGAAACTCTCTCACTCGAATCACATCGCACCTCCACGACAATCTGCAAAAATGTGCGTGCGAACGTCACGCACGCATTTTTGTAGACAAGACGGAAATTGTCTGGACAAGCAACTAACAATCTCGTTAGGCTTATACATGCCGACACAACGGCATGAGAGCAAAGCCCGCGTCGGGACACGCGGGTACAACAAAAAGTTACTGGTTTCATGAAGGGAATCCAGCAAGGAAAACTCACACGAAACCAGTAACAATCAGATTTTACCATCAACAAAAAGGAATCCAGCAATGACAATTCTACTCACCCTCAAAGACCTGATCTTGAACATCGTCACCTTCGGACTATGGGGACGTATTCAGGGCGCAAAGTCCAGCCGCGTGACCAATGTCAAATACGACAAGTAGAGTACTCGCGGCCATCACGGATTATTGGCGGGAGAATGCCATCCCGCCAACCATCCGCAACATACAAGCAGCAACAGGCTTACGCTCTACATCAGCAGTCAGATACTGCTACATGAAACTCGAAAAATACGGGGAAATCAAAAGAATAAAGAGCAAGCCTGTGCCGCTCTCAATCTATCTACTCTTGTGTCGCCATGGCGCCATAGAGCCAAAAGGAGAATCCAGCAATGCAAAACCAACCAGCAAGTGACAGCGGAATCGGGCGATTCTTCGCCGGAGCAGGCAAAGTAATAATCGCCTTAACCGTGCTCGCCTTTCTCGGATTACACACGCTAAATTTCTTCGCGTGGACGTTTCCAGATGAGCAAGCCATATACCGACCACTCGGATTCGGACTGACAGGCGGAGCCTTCATCGCCTACATCCTGATCTTCAAGTTTATGGCAAAGACAGACCTGCAAAAGTTCGTCTCCATGTCCATGATCCTAATTTGCGGGATCGGCGAACTGGCAGCCGCAGGCTTCGGGATGCAAGTCGAAGCCTATACCAACGCAGGGATAGCCTTCACGAAGGAAGAAATCGACATCATGATTTGGGCGATCCGCATACTAGGCGGAGTCCATGCAGTCGCCTTAGTGCTCGACTTCATCGGCGACGACATCGGCGCAGCATGGAAAAGCAAAGGCACACCCATCAGCGAAACTGTATTCGACCGCAGAGTCGAGAGCCGAACCTACCCAGCACAAGTCCCCTCCCCCATCACCCCAACCGTGCCCCAGGTCACGACCCCTTCCCCTTTTCCGACTCCAAGCGAGTAACGCAATTGACTCAAGGCTTGTGGATGCAAACCATCACCAGCAGGGACGGCAGCAAGCGCAGAGCCTTTTGCCTGTCCTGCTTGAAGGAAGGCCGGGACTGGATCGGTGGAGAGTTGTGCAGCCACATGAAGGCAGCACAGGAGCCGGTAGCGCCGGAAGCAACACTGGACCCCGCTTCACAGGCAAACGCCAGCCCATCGTAATCAAGACTTGTGCCTGTTGCGGAGAAGAATTCGAGACCCATTTCGTAAACCAGAAATTCTTGAACAGCCGCCACAGAAACCGCTACTACCGGCACAAGTGAATGACACGTGTCAACTTAAAAGGAGAAAACAGCAATGAACAACCAGAAAGTCGAGACCTGCATCTGCCTCCACTACATCGGCGACAACGGCCCATGCCCCAGGCATGGAGACCCGCCCAACCTGCCTGTCCTGGCCATGGGAGCCACAAATGAAAAACCGAAAACTCCAAAAAGCCAAACGCCTACTGGAATTCCGGCGCCGCACATCACGAGCGCCCAGGCTGGACGATGATCTCATTACACAGACCAGACTCCGCAGGTTGATAAAGGTCGTCAGACCTAACCGGTTCATCCGATGGTTTCGGAAGATGATCAGAAAATAAAAACGCTCTCGCGCGGTCAAAGCCGCGCGAGAGCACCATGAGCAAAGGAGATTCTACCATGAGCGTCAAAACAATGTCATTAGTCCTCGAAATGGAATGCCCAACCGAAATAAACGGCTTGTCATTTAGATCAAGTACTAAATTCGTGCTCGCCATGTACGCAGACCACGCCGACCACAACGGGCGAAACATCTTCCCAGCCATCCTCACCATAGCCAGGAAAACGGGACTCGACGAGCGCACAGTCCAAAGACTAACGCGCCAACTCGAAGAAATGGGCGCGCTTGTAGCAGACGGACAAGGCCCAAAGGGTCAAAACCGATGGTACATCCCAGGGGCAGGGGGTGGCATGGTGTCACCGGTGACATTTGAAAGGGGTGACATTCCTTCGGGTGACATTCCTTCGGGTGACATTCCTTCGGGTGACATGGTGCCACCCAATATTAAAGACTCACCCTTAGATTTACAATATGTAAATAATATAGATTTTGGGATGATTTGGGCGACACTGAAAACCGAACTACAAAAAGAACTGACCGGAAGCCAGTTCACAAAGTGGATCGAGCCGACAAAAGCCGTCGCCTTTGACGGAAAGATTTTGACAGTCGAAGTACCAGACAGCTACACAAGCGATTGGCTAACCACACGGATAGCAAAACAGGCTCAAAGTAAACTGACTGGAATTCTCGCAACAGATGAACCAATCAGGATAAAGTTTGTCGTGCCGGAGGCAGTCCAATGAAGATCATCCCAATCGCGATCGCGATCGCGATCCTTGCATCCCTTGCCTGCATGACAAGCACCATTCCGGCAGACACCGCCACAAAAAGCGCCACATCAACACCCACGCAAACAGCGATAGTGCATGCCAACAATGACGAACCCGCCAGCGGAACAGTTTTTGAGATCCCCACCGCCGCGCCTCTCTGCGCCACCGTGACCGCGATCCAATCCCTCCATCTTCGGGACCAGCCGAACGAGCGAGCGCAGGTCCTGGCTTACCTTCACAATGGGGAGCAGGTTAGAGTTATTGCATTCCTGCCTGCGTCCCGCGGACAGGCAGGCGGGCAGTGGTGGAAACTCAGCACCAGCCAGGGCACCGGCTACGCCAATGCGAAATACTTACGGCTTGCGGAGTGTGCGCCGTGATATGGAGACCCAAGCCAGGCACACGCGTAGAACTGCATTATCGGAAGTCCATGCGCACAACGTGTCCACATCTAGCCCGCGGAACAATCATCAAGAGTGGCGGAAAGAAGATCATCAACGCCTTGGTGTTTCTTGATGACAATAGATTTATGATCGTCCCACGTGGAAATCTAGCGGAGTGCAAACCATGAGAAAAGCAGTCATCGCTATTCAATACGGAGCACCACATTTTCTCGCTACTTGCAATAACTGTTCTTGGGAGTATACAGATCATACGGACAAAGAAACAGGCTACAAAGAAATCCGAAAGCATGTTAGAGAATCCGGTCATGAAATCCATCTTGAAAAAGGCGTTCATACAAATTACCGACCTGCCTACCAGCAGGCAGGAGAAGAATAGAACCATGATAAAGCCGTCCATCCATCCCGCCACGCCGCGCCGGCTCAAGACCGAATTCCGACGGGCGCGCTGGAATTTCCAAACACTGGCAAAGACACTGGGTGTAAACGTGTACTACGTGCACCGGCTCATTCGCTACGGCGAACAGCCGACAAATGCCAACATCCGCAAGATGCTATTCCTGCCGAAGTACCAGCGATCACACACCGCCAGAAAGAGCGAGCCATTGCCCCCTCACGTCAAGTGGTGGAGATACACTCTCGACAAGAAAAGCCGAAACCGGATCGTAGAAAGGCTATACAACCATGCACAACAAATCAATCATACGCCATCTACTCGTTAGAACAGAGAACAGCCCGGACACCAAAGAAAAGTACTTCGCCTTGTGCGGCGCTGTTGCGTCAAGTGATGACAAGCGCACAGTCTCAGCCAATAGCGAAAAGGTTACGTGCCCGACATGCCTGTCTGCCATCACAGGCAAGCGCCTCCTGGACATCACCGGCCATACATCAGACTTGGATGAGGCACTCACCGAATTCGAGAACGTGAAGGAAGCCGTGGGCGAATTGTTCGACGAGAACCAGGCACTTGCAATTCTCAACCGACGCATGGCGTTGACCATCGACTTCGCCGTCAAGGCAATGGACATCGTAGAGCGGGACGCGGCAATGTTCATCACACCGAAGGCCAGGAAGTGGATCGAGCAATTCAGGGAGCAGTACGGTAAGTTGTCAAACACCATTTCTCAATCAAAGGAGATCATCGAAAAATGAACATGCAGCCCTACACATTCACGATCAAACTCACACCGCGCCGGCAGCATTACTGCATCGTGTCCATCGGCGCAGATATAATCTACGTCACCCGCAAAGCCTACACATCAAGCGAGCAGGCCACAACAGAAGCCAGGGAATACCTGGAAGAACAACAGGAGTCCAGCCATGCTAACCCAACTCATCAACCAAATGATTGACGAAACACACCAGGGGAAACCGGCCAAGCGCGCGCTCAAACAAGGCTTGCACGTTTCCATCCTACAAAGACCAAATGCGTTCACGCTCATCATCGCGCGCGATAAGGTATATCCATCAGAGCAGGAATGGAAAACCGTGCTCAAACACTGGCCGTACCATGTGAAGCATGTAGAGCCGAGTAGAATTGTCGACAATGATCGGCGCATGGCGCTCAAAGCCGAAATACCAACGGCGCGCACGATCCAAGCTCAGATGTTCTAGCTTTAGAAGTAACATCATGGCAGACGTTGAATTAGAACCAACAGAGCAACCCATCACCGACCGAACGCGCGTCATCCTGCAAGCTATCAACAAACTCGATAGCAAGCATCTCGACAGGCTCGAAACAACGCTCAATGAATTACAGAACGTGAGCGAAGCCGTCAGAGAAATTCAAAGGCATTTGGGCCTGGCTACCGTACAGGCAGGTATCAACAACACATGGCGAACTGCCGTTATCCGCGCACTCAACCAATTCCTATCCCATGTCGATCCTAATTGGAAAAAGAACCATCAATAAAACTGTGCGTGCGCACGTCACGCACGCAGTTTTATTGATGAAAGGAAATGAAAATGTCAGAAAATAATAATACCTGGGCAGTTGTCGAGTTGATGGGACACATCACCATCGCGGGCAGTATCACTAAGCCGGGCGAATATGGCGGCCTTTGGCAAGTTGATATTCCCGAAGGCGAAACATTCCGAACCGAATTTTTCGGGAGCCAGTCAGTCTACCGCATACGCATCGTAAGCGAAGAAATCGCTCGCGGCTACGCAAGACCAGGCCATGAGATCATCGAATACGATGCCCCAATCATCACGCGTGAAGAGCATCTAAACGCAATGCAGCGCGCACAGCAAACGCTCGATTATCTACGTGATGAAAACGATGAGTTGAAGCGCAGACTTACAGCCATCAAAGCATTGCCGAAAGGAGCCGATATAAACTTGTGATACACTTACGCCAATAACTTAGGCCGCTCTCCCTGGCGCCAATGGCGCCACGCAGAGCGGACAAGGCGACTGCCTTCACCTGTCTGCGTGCAAACGGCACAGGCAGGCAACCAGCCGCGTCAGAAATGACGCGGCTTTTTTATTTACACACTATGGAACAATTATTCAAAATACTTTCGATCATAGACATGATGAGAGACAATTACAATCACCACGCTTCACGCGTCGCAGAGTACACCGTGAAGCTGGCCGAAGCAATGGAATTGAAAGACATAGAACTCATCAACACAGCCGCACACCTTCACGACATCGGAAAACTGCTCGTATCCAAAGACCTGTTGAACCTGCCCCGCAAACTAACACCAGATGAGCGGGAGAAGATACAGAAACATTCACTACTGGGGTGGGCAATCCTAGAACAAGCCGGTTATCACCCGACCATTCTCAGAATGGTGCGCCACCATCACGAGAAATGGGACGGGTCCGGCTACCCTGATGGACTCAAAGGCCAGCAGATCCCAATCGGCGCGCGCTTGTTGGCTGTCGCTGATGTATACGACGCACTTACAAACCAACGACCACACAGAGACCGCCACACGTACAACTTTTCAAAAACCTACATCCAGGGATTGAAGGGTAAAGATTTTGACCCAGAAGTCGTGAATGTGTTTTTCGACAAGGTAATACCCACGGAAGAAGTGGGGGAGGTGGACGGATGATCATAAAATTGCCGCCAGCCTACGACACGTCCCACTGGAAAGAGATACCAGACTTCGCGCTCGTTCAGCCAAGACCCGCGCTCGTCGTCACTAAAGCAACCGAAGCAGACAATTTTACAGACAATACTTTCCTGAAATACATGGCCGACCTGAAACAAGACGGCATCCTCAGGGGAGCATTCCACTTTCACCGCAAGGCCACAACCGCAGCCAGACAAGCCGAACATTTCGTAAGAACCATCGCGCCAGTGATAGAACCCAAAGACGTTCTCGCGCTCGACATCGAAGAAGGCGGAGAGACCGCAGCGCAGATCATTGCATGGCTGGATTATGTACAGGCACAATTCAGCAACCTGATGCTCATCTACTCGCGCAAGAACATTCTCGATCCAATCCCCATGACGGAAAGCCAAAAGACCAGGCTCAAGCAAATACCCATCTGGACAGCCGGCTATCCGTGGTTCCCCGATCTATATCCCGCGCCGCCAGCGAGCTACATCCCCGACCAAACCAGGTGGGGGCCTGTCTACCTATGGCAATACACCAGCAGCGGACAGGTGACAGGAATCAGCGGGTCCGTCGATTGCAATTGGATTTCGCCCACGTTCTATCAGATCCTTTTCCCGCCCGCACCACCAGCAGGCAATAACTACCCGACGCGCGTCGTGCTCCAATACGAGAACGAGATCAAAGGCTATGTACCCGAATAGAGTCATTCTCCAATACACAGACGAGAACCTTACCTATGTGCCGGAGCCTGTCATCGGTCTCCCGCCCCCGGTCTCCCGTCCCCTCTACTTCGTGCTCCGCGATTGGGAGCGAGCCGACTTCACAGGCACGATCACGCGCCCAAATCTTCCAATGGTATTCCGATGCGGGGAACTCGACAACAGCAGCAACGGACACTACTCAGACCTCAATTCAGAATGGCAGTTCTTCTTGATGGACTTACTCTCATTGTCCTACTACGGAAAACCACACACGAAACTTACCAAACTTGAACGCGCTTACATGGCAAAGCGCACCACCGCAGTCTACGCCAGCGCACGCGCATTCTCGAACAACAAGGGACTCGACTTGTTCAGAAACTACCTGCTAGGAGAGAGATTGACCGAAGGCTTGCCAAGCATCTACACGCTCGTATGCGGCGGCGCATCACTGGCAGGGGAGAAGAAGATCAACACCAAAGGCGTATCAATGCTCAAAGTAGATTACTTCGACGGCAACGGCAGCCCGCCACCGATAGAGACGATCAATATCAACACCGACCCGCGTATCTTTTTCGCCACAACCATTACAGGCACGAAAAAGAACGGAGGTTACGCAGTCTATCGTTTCCCAAATCTGGACGGGAAGGACGTACCTATCCCGATCATAGCAAGCCAGCCGATTTATTACCCACTCGCCTACACAAAACTGTTGATCGACGGCAAGAAAGGATATCCATACTACCCATGACCAACGGCACAGCAGCAGCAGTGATCGAGAAGATCGACGAAGCACTCAAAGACGACAAATTCGAAACGCGCCAGGGTCTGCGATTCATGGCAACCGTTATGAAGGAGGCCATGCAGGTGATCGGCGACGTGGCAGAGACCAAAGGCACAACCAACACACGGATCGCAAACATGGAAAAGGCAATCAATGATTTTCTGGAAGCACAGACCACGAAGGAAGCAAAAGCAGAAGCAGAACGCGGCAAATGGCGTTGGGCGATCATTTCACCAGGCATTGGCATAATCCTTATAGAGCTATTCAGATGGTTGTCAGGACCTGCCTAAGGCGCAGACAGGTGACATGCCCAAAGCCACGAAAGGACGCAAGCACGGCGCGCCTGCCCACGCCGGAAAGGCAGGCGGGCAGCCAGGAAATAAGAATGCACAGAAGCACGGATTCTATTCGCGCCAGTTCTCAACGACTGAAAGCAAAAGACTTGAAGGACAAGACCGCTTCACGATTGAGGATGAACTTGATCTACTCCGTGTCTGCATGGATAGACTTACAGAGCAATTATCTTTCGATGAAATCACTCACAGAGACGACAAAGGCAATTACACCCGCGACAACCATTATTTGCAGCAATTGAACACACTATCGCTTATGACCCAATCTCTATCCACCATGATCCGAACACACTACCTCACACGCGGCAAAGGCGGCACGCTCGAACAGGGCATCATGGAAGCATTGGAAGAACTCAGGCTTGAATTAGGTTTGTAACATGTTTGAATATGCAGAGACAAGAAGAAAAACATACGACGGAAAGGGAGAAGGAGACCCTTGCTTTGTTCCAGTTTGCCCAAATTGTGCGCGCTACGTGAAGGCAGACAAAACAGTCACAGTCAACGGATTAGGCCGATTGGTTGAAAAGCCAAACGCAACATGCTCACAATGCGGCAGGGTAGAGATGCCGTTTGAGGGGTTTATATCTACCTGGGAGGCAGACAGGTGAGCACGATCAAGCAAACGATCAAACACATTGCAAAGAACTTCGCTTCGTTCACCGAACGCGGCGGAGGTATCACCATGCGAAGCTATCAACTCGCGCCGGCAAAAGCAATCATTGATTCAGTCATTCACAAAAAAGGACTCACGTTCGTCGTCATCATGTCACGCCAGGCAGGGAAGGACGAACTTGTCGGAAACCTGCTGGCATTCCTCTGCAATCTATTCGCACATCGAGACGTGGGGATCGTCGTCGCCAACCCAACCTACAAACCGCAGACGATCAATGCGATCATGCGCTTCGAGAAACGACTCTCAACAAACCTGATTACAAAAATGTTCTGGTCGAAACGCTCCGACTTCATGCGTATGATCGGAAATGCAGTCGTCAGTTTCCTGTCAGGTGACGGCAGCGCCAACGTGGTAGGAGCCACGGCAAGCCTTGCCCTGATCATCAACGAAGCCCAGGACATAGAGCCGAGCGTATACGATAAAAAATTCGCTCCCATGGTTGCGAGCACGAACGCAACCAGGCTCATTACAGGCACAACGTGGACAAGCAAGACTCTATTAGCAAGGGAGATGAGAACAGGACTCGAGCTCGAAAAGCAGGACGGGATCAAACGAGTCTTTATCTACAATGCCGACCAGGTCCGCAAGATCGTACCCGCGTACGGCACATTCATCGACAACGAAATCAAGAAACTAGGCCGACAGCACCCACTCGTAAAGACACAATACTTCTGTGAGGAGATCGACGAACTAGCCGGTATGTTCAACGCCGCACGCCGCGCCCTGATGATCGGAGATCAGCCCGGTCTTCCGTCTCCTGTCCCCGGTCGCATTTATGCACTAACAATCGACGTAGGCGGACAGGATGAAGCACTCCTGAATCTCGACGGCATGGGCAATCCAGGCAGGGACTACACCACACTCAACATCGTGGACATAGACCTGTCCACGCTCGAAGACCTGCAAGCGCCAACTTATAGAGTAGTGCAGCGCAAGGCATGGCAGGGAGAGAACCATATTTCCATCTTCGGCAAGATCAAAGCCATAGCCGAAGCATGGAACGCGCAGTACATCGTCATAGACTCAACCGGAGTAGGGGAGGGGTTATGGGCAATGACTACCAAGCGATTCCCCACCAAAACAATTCCAGTCAAGTTCACACAACAGACCAAAAGCGAGATCGGATACGCATTCATCGGCATGATCGAAACAGGAAGGTTCAGAGACTGCGCGCCAAGCGGGATCGTTGACGAACAATACGCCAACTGCGAAAGCGAAATTCTGATCGGGCCAGCCAAGACCATGCGTTGGGGTGTGAAGGACGGCACGCGCGGAGCCAATGGTCAGCTTATACACGACGACCATATCACAGCCGACGCCATGACCGCCGAACTAGACAAGCTCGAGTGGTATGTGCCATCCGAAACGACCATCATAGAGCCGGAGCAGGACGTATTACAGGAGATGAACAATGCCTACTAGAAAAATTGTAAAGGTTTATGTCTCATTTGGATTGATTGTCAGCATGATAACGCAAGACAATGAAATCCAAAAAACGAAAACAACCGCAGGATTACCACCCGACGCGCAATTCATCTACAACGGTTACGACCAGAACAGGGGAGAGGTATTTTTCATTTTCACACACGATTCATTTCCAGAAATCCATGACGGCGATGAGATACCAGAGTTTCAAATAAGGTTCACCGAACAGCATGACAACTAAAAAGCAGCTTGAACAACAGGTATCAATGCTCAACGACGCGCTCGAAGCGTCACTCGCGCTCAGCCCCGAAAGAGATTCGAACTTCTTCACAGGCGGCATGAGCGGATTGTACGAAGGCCGCAGCACGTGGGACCGCAAGAAGATTTTTGCCGAGTCTCTCCGTGCATGGAGAGTCAACCCCATCGCGCGCAGGATCGTCCGGCTCATGACATCCTTCGTCATCGGCAAAGGTATCTCGATAACCAGCCCACATGAAGGAACAAACGATTTTCTTCAAGAATGGATGAAGGCAAATAAATTCAAACGGAACTTGAAACGCTGGAAGGATGAGGACACACGCACAGGCAATCTATTCCCGTTGTTCAACGTGGATGCAACCGGCATGACTATCATCCGCATGGTCCCGGCAGAACAGATCGAAGAGATCGAGACCAAAGAGAACGACATAGAGCAGGAGACCGGCTATACACGGGATGCAGTCGGAGAGGACAAGTGGGTTGCGTACGAGCCAGGTCAAGACCAGCCATTATTTATGCTCCACTTCGCCAGCAATCAGCCGGTAGGGAGTCCATGGGGCGAAGCGGATTTATCACCGCTTCTCGTATGGATAGGACGCTTCTCGTCGTGGCTCGAAGATCGAGTCAGACTCAATCGCTTCCGTACCGCTTTTATGTATGTGGTACGCGGTGCCTACTCAAGCGAAGCCGAACGAGCCACGCGAGAAAAGACGCTCAAAGCCAACCCGCCACAATCCGGCAGCCTGCTTGTACTTAACTCCAACAACGGCGAAGAATGGGGCATTCTGTCCGCACAACTGGACGCCTTCGATGCTTCGATGGACGGGACAGCAATCAAGAAGATGATAGCAGGCGGCATCGGATTCCCCATGCACTGGCTGGCAGAGCCGGAAGGATCGACACGCACAACCGCTGAAGCAGCCGGCACGCCGACATTCCGAACACTCGAAGAAACACAGGACGACTTCTTCGAGATGATCGTCGAAATGGCGCGCGTCGCGCTCGAAGTCAGATCCAAAATCGACAAGAGCGTCGATGCTAAAGCGGAGATCGAAGTCGGTGGTCCCGACATCACAGAAAGAGACAATGCCACGCTCGCGCTCGCATTAGGCAGAGCATATCCACAACTCGCCGACCTGTTCGACAGAGAAGGGATAGACGATAAGGAATTCCTACGGCTCGTGTACAAGATGTTCGCCGAAGTGTGGGAGAGCGACAAAACACCAAAGATTAAGCGCAAGCCGCTCACAGCACCAGGCGCAGGCGCAGCAGCCGCACCAAATCCCGGCGCGGACGAGACCGATCCAAAGGACGAAGGAGCCGAACCAGGCTAAAGCCAGTAATGCCATCCCCAGGCCCACGCAGACTCACGCCACTCTCAGGCATCGGCATCCGCTATATCAACATCAACGGGCGAAGAGTCGGAAGCGCGCCCCGCCCGTCATCGGTCGTCGGTCGCCCGTCCATTCAATGGGCTTCATGTGTTTTCAAACGAGAGAAACCACAAGAGCCAGAGCCACCAAAGATGGTGCTCTACACTGCAACACCAACCGGTGGATTCAAAATCCTGGTACCTGAATTTACAGCATTCAATGATCCGTGCAAGTAAAGGAGCAAGCACATGAAAAATAAACCCTTACCAATCCTACGTTCCCTGCCAGTCCATGAAAAACTAGACCTGCCATCGCGCGCAGAGATGCTCCCGAAGATCGAGAGCGGAGAGATCGATCATCTCGATTTTCAGGCGCGCGTATACGGCACAGGCAAGAACCGAAACCCCTACGTATTCAAGGACGAAGATTTACACAGCTTCGCCGACAGCTTCGAAGGACAACCGTTCCTCCGCAATCACGACACCATGGACATAGACGCGCGCGACGGCACAATCATCGACTCGGCGCTCGAACCTGCCCGCGCCGGAACGGCAGGCGGGGGCCAGGCATTCAAGCAAACCATCCGCTTGACCACACGCCGCGGAATGACCGATTTCATCGAAGGCAAGATTGACCGCTTCTCAATCGGATGGTTCTATGATGACGTGATGTGCTCCATTTGCAAGCAATCATGGTTTTCGTCCGAATGCAGACATTCCCCAGGCCAAACCTACAAGGTCGAAGGCAAAGATCAAATGGCAATGCTAATTTTCATCAATCCAAAAGGCAAGGAAACATCAGCCGTAAACACCCCCGCCATCGAAGGCACAGGGATCGATCAGCTTCAAGAATATAAATTAGAAGTAGTCGGCGAACTGACCGCCGTTACCCATACAGGCAAACAGCTTGTATCAAATTCAAAGACCAAGGAGGTCTCAATGAAAAGAAAAGTCAAAGTGACAAACGCAGAGGGAGTAGAGTCGGAGATCGAAGGTGAAGTCGTTGAGACTTCCCTGCAAGAACAGCAGATCGAAGCCAACCGCCAGGCAGCCGCGCAACTGCTTGGTGAGACCGAACGAATGAACGCGCTCGAAGCCCAACTCGCTGAGAGCAATGCCGTTCTCGTAGCGCAATGCGAACACCTGCTATCCAGCGGACTCGCATCCTCCAAGTTACCGGAGATCGTGCAGAAGCGCATCCGCAAGGGATTCGAAGGCCGCGCGTTCAAGGCATCCGAACTATCAGAAGCCGTCTCGGACGCGCGCACAGAACTTGCCGCGCTATCGAATGGGAACAACATCCAAGGACCAGGCCGCAGCGTCTACGGCATAGTAGACAGCCGTGATCAATTCCGGCTCGCCGTCGAAGACCTGTTCGGCATGGAACGCTCGCCAGCAGAAGCGAATATAAAAGTTCGCAGGCTAAACGGCATTCAAGAAGCCTATCTCATGGCAACCGGCGATGTGTCATTCATGGGCGGTTTTTACCCTGAATTCGCACTGGTGACCGCCAACTTCCCATCCATCGTGGCCAACGTCATGAACAAGATGCTGACCAACGCATGGAAAGACTTCGAAGACGTGTATGGCTGGTGGAAGAAGATCGTCACCGTCGAACACTTCACGAACCTAAATCAAGTGACATGGGTCCGCACCGGCACGATCGCAAGCCTGCCCACCGTCGCGGAACGTGGAGAGTACACCGAACTACCGATTGGTGACAACAAGGAAACATCCGATTGGGCAAAGTACGGCGGATACGTGCCGTTGACCATCGAAGCCGTGCTCAGAGATGACTTGCGCGCATTTACCCGAATGCCGCGCGAAGCAGCCTTAGCCGGAATCCGCAATGTCTCAGAACAGGTTGCGGCCATCTTCACACAGGCAGCCGGAGCAGGCCCCACCATGAACGACGGCGGAGCACTGTTCAACTCAACCGCACAGACCACAGCCGGCGGACACATCAATCTTCTAACGACAGCCCTCGGCACAGACTACACCGCATGGAACGCGGTTGCAACGGCCATGTACAAGAAAAAGCTCATGGTCAAGAACGCAGCCGGGTACTACGGCACAGGCAAGCCCCAGGGACTCAAGCCCTCCATCTGCCTTGTACCTGCTGATCTGATTGCAGCAGCCGAAGCATTGTTCGTGCCGCGTTGGGAAGCGCCCGCGCAGAACGTGCCAGCTACCGCAAGCGTGCGTTGGGGCGGACGCGTTGACCCGATCGCAGTCCCTGAATGGACAGATGCAACCGATTGGGCGGCAGTAATAGACCCCAAACTGCGCCCAGGCGTAATGATCGGAGAAATCTTCGGCGTAGTGCCTCAGATTTTCAGCGCATCGAGCGAGATCGACCCCGCCATGTTCGCTAATGACGAGAGCCGAATCAAGGTCAGACAATTCCTGACCGTCGGCGTCGCCGACGACCTGCCCTTGCACAAGAACAACGTCGCAGGATAAGAGCAAGAACAATTGTATTCACCCACCATTGGACACCTGCTTTCACTGTCCAATGGTGGGAAATAGTCACCATGCCTCCATGAAGGCATGGAAGGAGTAAACATCATGGGTTACGTACATGACACAGCGATGAGTCAATTCATCCCGCCCACAGCAATGATGGGCGTAACAGGCACTTACACACAAGCAGCCGGAGCCGTCACAGGGACGATCGCCCTGCACCGCGCGGCCGCAGCTTCAACGGGAGTCGTCACAATCCCGATCATCCTGCCAAGCAACAGCGTAGGACTCAAAGGCGCATACCTGAAAAGCGTGGAAATCGACTACGAACTCCTGCTTGCCGTAGCAACCAGCGTAACCGCGGCCATCAACAAAGTCACACGCGGAGCCGATGAAGCCGTAGCAGTCGTTTCGTCTGTCACCGTTACACAAAGCCTTGTCGCAGCCACAACCGCAGCTACCGAAGATCAACACAAACTAACGGTCACGCTCACCACACCAGAATGGATAGACAACGATGTCTATTATCTATTGACGCTCACGCTCGTCTGCGGAGGCACCGTCACCGTGGATATTCTCGCAGCCGTCGCGAACTACACTTTGAGATTGTAGGTGTGACATGGGATACGTTCAAGACACCCACATGAGCCAGTACATCCCGCCGACCCTGTTTCACTGCGTCACCGGAACATGGACGAACGCGGCGGGAGCCGTGACAAGCACGATTGCCAAACACGTCGCCGCAGCCGATCAAACGGCCGTCGTCAACATCCCGATCCTGCTACCCTCCAACAGCGTTGCACTCAAAGGCGCATATCTCAAGTCTATAGAAGTGGATTTCGAGATACTCATTGCCGCATGTGACGCGGTGGATGCAGTCATCAACAAAGTTACGCGCGGCGCAGAGGGCGCCGTAGCAGTCGTGGCAGCGCAGACGTTTACCTATGACACCGGCCACGACACCGCAGCCGAGAGAGATGACCTCGATCAACACAAGATGACTCTCACACTGTCCACACCGATCTGGATCGACAATGACGTTTACGTGCTTGTCGAACTCACGCTCAACCAGGCGCTCACCACAACCATTGACCTGTTAGGCGCAGTGGCAAACTTCGACTTGAAAGTGTAGAGCCAGCAATGGATGCAGTCACAAAAGAGATAGCCACGCGCTATCTAAAACAGATCGAGCAGCTAGGCCCCGAAAAGCCCGAACTACTAGACGCGGCGCTACACGGCACAGAGATCATCATCATTCTGTGTGATGGTCGGAAGTTGCGGTTCGAGACCACAGACGATGACGCGCCGCGCCCAACAAGAAAAGTATCAGAACCCTTCGCCTACATCGAAGATGCAGTCGAAGAAGAACAACCAAAACCAAAAAGGAGAAAGACAAGATCATGATCCCCCCATTCGTTTACTCACTTGCATTCTGGCAGGCGTTGGCATACGTAGCCGCCGCGCTCGTCGCCTACTTCACGGACTATAAACTCGAAGCAGGCGTGTTACTCGTGCTCGTGCTCGCATTCCTGAAACTGTTCGGCATTGTGCCCGAACTCAGAGCCAAAGGCCGAATACAATAAGTTTCCTACTCGTGGGCTTGTACAGAATCAAAGTTATCGCAAATAACAAGCCCACGAGCGATTTTCAATCAATTTACGACCCATACTATGCCCGCGCGACAAAATCGCTCAGGGAGCTTCTCCGTGGCACTACGCCTGCCTAGTCAACAGACAGGTGCCAGGACAATTGTAGAAGGCAAATAAACCATGTCCGACTCATTGACCACCCTCATCACCAAGGTCCAGAACATTCTCGGCGATTCGTCCGGCACATACTTCACAAGCGCCATCGTGACAGCCGGCGTTCGCCAGGCGCTCGACGAATTCAATCTCGCCGTGCCAGTCTACGCGGCAGTAACCATCACCGGAGTGAACGATCAATACGAGTATGAACTATCAGACGAAGATAGTTTAGCCACCGATATTCTTGACGTGCTCGAGCAGGGAGACAACCAAAACGAACTGGACATCTCACTCAACTATGACAAGTATTGGGAAGATGAACGTTTATTCTTTCGACTGCGCCAGCCCGAGACCACAAGCAATACCATCATCGTGCGCTACACCAAAGACCACACCATCAACGGACTGGACTCTGCGGTCGAGAGCACCATCCAAGCACAACACGATCAAGTTATCGTTGACGGAGCCGCATTCTATGCAATCACGATCAGAGCCACCGCTCGAGTCGAGACAATAAACCTGTCACAGGATCAATCAGACAATTACCGGGAAATAGCCGGACAATACCAAACAGCATTCAAGGCAGGAATTACACAAGCACAGCGCAGAAGCACGCCCGTCTCCGAACCCGACACGCGCGCATGGAATGACCAGTACCATACATGGGGACAATAGATGCCCAGGACTCTAAACGCCACACTCGAAGCCGCACTCGATAGCGGAAGTTTTCAGCCTTACTTTCTACTGACCGTTCGCGAAGTGGGATTCAGCATACTGGAAACAGCACAGCCATTCCAATTCAAACTATCGGGAATCAACCTTGAAGCCAAATGGGTCCGACAACAAGGCTCAGTCTACGAAGGTTTCAACTATCCACACGAATTGGAATTCAAAATCACGCGCGGCGTGACAATTGCAGGCATAAACTACACCATAGACTCCTCCTACTATTACGGATTGACTCAAGTGTGGGACGGGATATTTCAGACCGTCACCGCCTGCATGCTCAAGGCACAGAAATACACAGCCGCAGCAGACGTAACCTATAAGACGCTCATAGACGCACTATGCACAGCCCAGGGCAAGACGGCAGTATATTACACAGTCGGAGCAGCATGGCAGTCCTATAAATTCCTGGGATCAGGAAAGGTACTCAATCTCAACCGAGCCTATGATGTACTCAATATGCTCAAACAGAAATATCTTATCTTTGCATGTGACAACGGCAACGATCAAATCCTGTTCAAAGCCGTAGGCACAGACGCAGACGGAAGCGCAGACCACACACTGGCAATTGGATTGTTCGAAGAACTCGGCTACGATACAGCCGCGTATAGGCGCTTCCTGTACCGGGACGAAGCCGCAACCATTCACTACGACGGAAACGCCAATGATCCATTATGGAATTTGGGCTACCTGGAAAGTACAGCCAGCCCGCCAGTCTCCAACGTGTCATTCCCTTTCAGACTAAAGCCGATCGCACCCCATCTAAAGTATCTATCATTCGACCAATTTGCATTTACGTTTGGAAACTACCCCAACTCCCTATACACCAACGACTCAAGAAACCTGCAAGTAACAGAGGAATTCAACACCGAATTCAAAGAACTGGCATGGAGGATTATTCTCAATACCTATGATTGGTCACGCGGCACAGAAGGCGGAGCACTACCAGGAACCATTGAAGCCGCCGCGCCATTCACACCGCTCAACACAACCAACTTCGACGGCATCCTAACCACCAACGACAACAACATCCAGGCCGCGATGGAGACCATCGACGACCACGGACACACAGCCAAAGATTTCGCGCTAACAGGAGACATCACCCCCACCGCGCTCAGCGCAGACCAAAACGATTACAACCCCACCGGACTCTCTACAGCATCCGTGCTCAGGCTCGAAGCCAGCGGAGCAGCCAGAAGCATCACAGGATTGGCAGGTGGCACAGACGGACGGATCATTGTCATCCACAACATCGGCGCTACATACGCGCTCTATCTCATAAATGAAACAGGCGGCGGAGCAAGCGCCGCGGCAAACCGATTCGCTTTAGGCGGCGGAACACTGACGATAACCCCAAACTACACAGTTATCCTGCAATACGACAGCACATCCTCAAGATGGAGAGTATTAGGAACAAGCGCAAAAGCCATACAAGGCGCAACAATTGACCCCGCGCTCCTAACTGTACTTACAGATG
>Ga0209324_10000621_pt1 | contig 24774 bp, 15 predicted proteins | sample Rifsed19ft3_FD_184015 | JGI IMG/M metagenome (GOLD analysis project Ga0209324, IMG submission 184015) | Soil microbial communities from Rifle, Colorado, USA - sediment 19ft 3 (version 2) | ecosystem: Environmental > Terrestrial > Deep subsurface > Rock core/Sediment | place: Rifle, Colorado...
CTCGCCCAGGGCGCGGTCGACCAGCGTGGCCGCCACCGTCGAGTCCACCCCGCCGCTCAAGGCGCAGACGGCCCGGGCCCGGCCGCCCACCCGGGCGCGGATTTCCTCGACCGTCTTTTCGACAAAGGCGCGCGGGTTCCAGTCCGTCGGGGCGCGGCAGATGCCGACGACGAAGTTGCGCAAAATGTCGGCGCCGCGGTCGGTGTGGCGCACTTCGGGATGGAACTGCACGGCGTAGATCTTTTTCTCGACGTTCTCGGCGGCGGCGACGGCGTTGGCCGTGGTGCCGACGGCGCGGAAGCCCGGCGGCAGGGCGGCGATGTGGTCGCCGTGGCTGTTCCAGATCTTGAGCCGCGGGGGCAGCCCGGCGAACAGGGCGGAATTGTTCTCGAGGCTCAGCTCCGCCGGGCCGTACTCCCGCCGCTCGGCCGGCTCCACTTTGCCGCCGAGCTGGTGGGTGATCCACTGCAGCCCGTAGCAGATGCCCAGCACGGGCTTCCCCATCTCCAGCACCTTGGGGTCGCAAACGGGGGCTTCGCGGTCATAGACCGACGCGGGCCCGCCCGAGAGCACAATACCGGCCGGCTCCAGCGCCCGCACTTCCGCAAGCGGGGTGTGGCACGGCAGGATGATGGAGAAGACGTTCTGCTCGCGGATGCGCCGGGCGATGAGCTGCGTGTACTGGGAGCCAAAGTCGAGCACCACAATACCGCCGCGGTGCACGGCTTCCCGCTTCTCTTTCCCGCCCCCGCTCATGCGATTCAGTTCAGGCCCTCGCTCGCTCCCAGAATCCCAGTTCGCTCGCCGCCTGTTGCAGCACCTGGGCGCTGTGGCGGAGCGCCGCTTGTTCTTCCGGCGACAGCGGCGGGTGCAACGTGGCGATTACCCCTTGCCGGCCGACCACGCGGGGCAGAGACAGCCCGACCTCCTCGAGCCCTTCCAGGCCGCCTTGGCAGATTGAGACGGTCAGCACCACGCGCTCGTCATCGCGAATCGCCTCGGTAATCCGGGCCAGGCCGGCCCCGATGCCGAAATAGGTAGCTTTCTTGCCTTCGATAATCCGGTAGGCGGCCCGGCGGACGCCGTCATCAACCCGCGCTTTCATCCCCCCATCGGTAGGCAGCCCGCGCTGTGCCGCGAATTCCTCCAGCGAGATGCCCCCCACTTTGGCGCTGGACCAGGCGAGGACTTCCGAGTCCCCGTGCTCGCCCAGCACGTAGGCGTGCACGGACTGCGGCGCCACCCCCAGGTACTCGCTCAACAACGTCCGGAAACGCGCGGTGTCCAGTATGGTCCCGGATCCGATCACCCGGGCGGGCGCCAAGCCGGAGATCTGCGTGACCATCCGGGTGATGATATCCACCGGGTTGCTGGCGACCAGGAGAATGGCCGAGGGCGCCGCTTTCAGCACCTGCGGAACTACTTGCTCAAACACCTTGGCGTTGCGCTCCAGCAGCTGCAGACGGGTCTCGCCCGGCTTCTGGCCGACACCGCAGGCCAGAATGACGAGGTGCGCCCCCTCCAACTGGGGATAGTCACCCCCCACCACCCGGACCGGCGCGGCGAAGGGTGTGGCATGCAGAATGTCCTCCGCATGGGCTTTGGCCACAGCGGGGAACAGGTCCACTAACACCAGTTCGGAAGCCACGCCCTGCAGAGCGATCGTATAGGCCGCTGTGCTGCCGACAAAACCACAACCTACCACTCCTGCTTTCATGATGTCCTTCCTTCCTGCGCCTACGAAGCCAGCACTATATTAACCAACTTGCGCGGCACCACCACAATCTTGACGATGCGTTGGCCCTTCACCAGAGCGGCCACCCGGGGATCGGCCAGGGCCCGCTCGATGAGCTCCTCCTTATTCAGCGTTTCGCTGACGCGGAGGCGGCTGCGCACGCGACCGTTCACCTGGATGACGATTTCGATCAATTCCTCCTTGGCCAAATCCGGGTCGAACGGCGGCCAGGGGGTTTCGACTACGCTCCGCTGCTTCCCATTGTCGCCGAGCTGCTCCCAGAGCTCTTCGGCCACATGGGGGGCGTAGGGGGCCGCCAGCAGGACGGTCATCCCCAGAACCTCATGCAAGACCGCGGGCGACACATGCTCTTCCAGCGGCTCCAGCAAATAGAGCTCGTTCACCAGCTCCATGATAGCAGCGATGGAGGTATTGAAGTGCCAGCGCGCCTCGAAATCGGTCGTGACTCGCCGCACCGTCTGGTGGGCTTTGCGCAGCAGGTGGCGCTCGTCGGGGTTGACCTCCTCGCGCGCGGGGCCCGGGTTGCCCGCCGCCACCGTCTCCCGCAGCCGCGGGGCGTGCTTGGCCACCAGGCGGTAGAGCCGCTGCAGGAAGCGCTGGCAGCCCTCCACGCCGGCCTGGGTCCACTCCATGTCTTTCTCGGGCGGCGCGGCAAAGAGCGTGAAGAGGCGCGCCGTGTCGGCGCCGTATTTCTCCACCATCTCGTCGGTCGAGACCACGTTGCCGCGCGACTTCGACATCTTGGCGCCGTCCTTGATGACCATGCCCTGGTTGAAAAGCCGCCGCACGGGGATGTCGTGATTCACCAGGCCGAGGTCGCGCATCATCTTGGTCCAGAAGCGCAGGTAGATGAGGTGGAGGACGGCGTGCTCGGCCCCGCCGATGTACTGGTCAATGGGGAACCAGCGGCGGACAATCTCCTGGTCGAAGGGCGCGGCGTTTTCGTGCGGGGTCAGGTAGCGGTAGAAATACCAGGAGGAATCCACAAACGTGTCCATGGTGTCAGTCTCGCGCCGCGCCTTCCCGCCGCACTTCGGGCAGGCGAGGTTCAAGAAGCCGGGAGCGTTCAGCAAAGGCGAGAGGCCGACGCCGGTGAACTCGATCTCGAGCGGCAGCACCACCGGCAGCTGTTCGTCCGGAACCGGAACCACCCCGCAGGCGTCGCAGTAAACCACCGGGATGGGCGTGCCCCAGTAGCGCTGGCGGCTGATGCCCCAGTCCTTGATGCGGTAGAGCGTGACCCGCTCGGCCTTGCCCTGCTTGAGCAGGTCGTCAATCATCTTCTGCAAAGCTTTCTCGGATTCCATGCCGGTGTAGGGTCCCGAGTCCACCAGGCGCCCGTGGCCGAGGAAAGCTTCCTTCAGCCGGGCCGCGTTCAGCGGCTTCCCTTCCCGCGGCTGAACGACCACCTTGATGGGGAGGCGGTACTTCTTGGCGAACTCGAAGTCGCGCTGGTCGTGCGCCGGGACGGCCTGGACGGCGCCGGTGCCGTACTCCATCAACACCATGTTGCTGACCCAGAGGGGCGCCTGCTCGCCGGACAAGGGATTGACCGCAAAGCGCCCGGTGAAGATGCCTTCCTTTTCGACTTCACCGGTCACCTGGGCCCGCCGCGTCTGTCGCCGCAGGGTTTCGACTTTGCGGGCGATGGCCGCCGCGCCCGGCACCCCGGCGATGAGCGCGTCCACCAGCGGATGCTCGGGGGCCAGCAGCAGGGCCACGGCGCCGTAGACGGTGTCGAGGCGGGTGGTGAAGGTAGTGATGCTCTTGTCGCTCCCGGCTACCGCCCACTCGACCCGGGCGCCCACGGACTTCCCGATCCAATTCCGCTGCATCGCCCGGATGCGCTCCGGCCAGCCGTCGGAGAGCTGGTCGAGGTCGGCCAGCAGCTCCTCGGCGTAACGGGTGATCTTGAGGAACCATTGCTCGAGCTCCTTCTGCTCGACGGGAGTTTCTTCGTGGCGCCAGCAGCAGCCCTCGACCACCTGCTCGTTCGCCAACACCGTCTGGCACTGCGGGCACCAGTTCACCCGGCTCTTTTTCCGGTAGGCCAGCCCTTTCTCCAGCATGCGCAGGAAGAACCACTGGTTCCAGCGGTAGTACTCCGGCTCGCAGGTCGAGACTTCGGCCTCCCAGTCGTAGCTGAACCCGAAGCGGCAGAGCTGTTCCTTCATCCGTGCGATGTTCTGGAGCGTCCAGGTGCGCGGGTGGGTCTTGTTGAGGATGGCGGCGTTCTCGGCCGGCAGGCCGAAAGCGTCCCAGCCGATGGGATGAAACACGTTGAAGCCGCGCATGCGCTGGAAGCGGGCCACAGCGTCGCCGATGGTGTAGTTGCGCATATGGCCCATGTGGAGGTCGCCGGAAGGATAGGGGAGGAACGGCAGGATGTAGTACTTGGGGCGCTTATCGTCGCGGGGGGCGTGGAAGAGCCGGCGGTCGTCCCAGAGGCGCTGCCACTTGGGCTCGACCGTCTTGTGATCGTAGTCGCCCACGACGATTCTTCCTATCGGCCTCTTCCCTTCCGCGCAGCCAGGCGGCGCAGCGTCGCGACGTTGCGCCGGTCGTCGCCTTTGCGCTCGAGGGGAGTCTCGAGGATGAAAGTCTTCCCCGCCAGCGTGGGGTGATGGAGGAGCCGCCGGAAGGCTTCGAGGCCGATCTTGCCCTGGCCGATGTGCTCGTGGCGGTCCACCCGCGCCCCCAGCGGGACCTTGGAGTCGTTGGTGTGAATCACCTTCACGCGCTCCAGCCCCACGCTCACGTGCAGGGTGGCCAACGTGTCTTCCAGCCCCTGCGCGCTGCGGATATCGTAGCCCGCCGCAAACAGGTGTGCCGTGTCCACGCACACACCCAGGTTGAGCTCGGGCGCGGCCCGCAGCAGCTCCGCCAGCTCCTTCAAGTCGGCGCCCAGGGCGCTGCCCTGCCCGGAAGTGTTTTCTAACAGAATCTGCAAGCCGTTGAGGCGAATGCCGCGGGTCGCCTGCCGCAGGCCAGCGACGACGTTGGCCAGGGCCTGCCGGCGCGGCAAGCCGACGGCGCTGCCGGGATGCATCACCAGGTAGTCGGCCTGGAGCGCCAGGGCGCGCTCCAGCTCGGCCCGGAAAGCCTGGATGGAGCGCGAGCGCAGCACCGGCTGGGCGGAGGCCAGGTTGATGAGGTAATTGTCGTGGATGACGAGCGGGGCGAGTCCCAGGGCGTGGCGGCGCTGGCGGAAGGCTTCGGCGTCCGGGGGCGGGATGCTACCGCCCGCCCAGTTGCGGGGACTCGAGGAAAAGATCTGGAAGGCGTCGCAGCCCAGCTCTTGAGCGCGTTCCGCGGCTTGCTCCAGGCGTCCGGCGATCGAGGTGTGGATTCCGATGCGGACCGGCGCTCGGGGTGGGGTGAGTCTTCGCTCCTTTCGCTTCACCGATTCCTCAACGGGCAATCATAGAACCTGCATCGTAGCAGATGCCCCGCCGCCGCGCAACCCGCCCTCCGGCTTGATTCCCGGCGGGGGTTCCACTAGACTGCTTTGTTGGTGTTCGGGCGTCTTCGGCTCACGGAGAAGCGTAGATGTTGGTGATGATGCAGGCGCATGCGACGCAGGAAGAAATCCGCGCCGTCTGCCGGAAGATCGAAGAGCTAGGCTACCGCGCCCACCCCATCCCGGGGGCGACGCGCACCGCCATCGGCATCACCGGCAACACGGGGCCGGTCGACGCCAGCGCCCTGGAAGCGCTCGCCGGCGTCGGCGAGTGCATCGCCGTCTCCAAGCCCTACAAGCTCGTCGGCCGCGAGCTCAAGGAAGACGACACGGTCGTCGACCTGGGCGACGGCGTGCGCATCGGCGGCCCGGAGCTCGCCATCATCGCCGGCCCCTGCGCCATCGAGAGCCGTGAGCAAGCCTTCGCCATCGCCGCCGCCGTGCGCGCGGCCGGCGCGCGCCTGTTCCGCGGCGGCGCTTACAAGCCGCGCACCTCGCCCTACAGCTTCCAGGGCCTGGGCGAGAAGGGCCTCGAGATTCTCTCCGACGTGCGCGCCGAGTTCGGGCTGAAGATCGTCACCGAGGCCGTCGACAACGAGAGCCTGGAGCGGGTCGAGCGCCACGCCGACGTCATCCAGATCGGCGCCCGCAACATGCAGAACTTCTCCCTGCTCAAGCGCGCCGGGCGCTCCCCCAAGCCGGTCCTGCTCAAGCGGGGCCTGTCGGCGACGCTGGACGAGTTCCTGATGGCGGCCGAATACATCCTGGCCGAAGGCAACTACAACGTCATCCTCTGCGAGCGCGGCGTGCGCACTTTCGCCGACCACACCCGCAACACGCTGGACTTGAGCGTCATCCCCGCGGTGAAGCGCGCCAGCCACTTGCCCATCGTCGTCGACCCCAGCCACGGCACCGGGCGGCGGGAGAAGGTGCTGCCGCTGTCGCGGGCGGCGGTGGCGGTGGGCGCCGACGGCCTGCTCGTCGAAGTCCATCACCAGCCCGACCAAGCGCTCTCCGACGGCTACCAGTCCATCCTGCCCGCGCAGTTCGAGCAGTTGATGAGCGAAGTCCGCCAGATCGCCGCCGTGCTCGGCCGCACCGTGTCCGCTCCGGAGGCGCGCGCCGCGGCGGCCAAGACCGGCTAGCTTGACCCGGCCCCCCGACAGAGCTTCCCCCTCGCCTTCTCGCCCGGCCTCTTCGCTCCTCTGGCCCGCGCTGCTCTTGTTTGTGTGGAGCGGCGGCTGCGCCACGACGAAACCCACCGCGACTCCCGCGCACCCCTACGCCTTCGTGGCGAACGGCGGCAGCCACAGCGTGACCGTCGTTGACCTCGAGGCGCTCAAGGCGGTCGCCACCATCGAAGTCGGCCGCGGCCCGACGGACATCCGCCTGCGCCCGCACCCCGCTGGGGAAAATGCAGGTCCCTCGACTCCGCTCGGGATGACAAAAGCGGATGGCAGGCCGGAGGTCTGGGTCGTCTCGACCGACGCGCACGAAGTCGCGGTCATTGACGCCGCCGCCCGGCGGGTCGTAGCCCGCATCCCGGTCGGCTCGCGGCCTTTCTTCGTGGACTTTTCTCCGGACGGGCGGCGGGCCTATGTGGCCAACTCGGGCGGGGGCACGGTGAGCGTGATTGACTGCGCGACACGCCGGGTGGAGGCCACGGTCGCCGTCGGCCTGGCCCCGGGGCTGGCCCGGGTCACGCCGGACGGCCGGCTGGTGGTGGTCGCGAACCGCGGGGACAACACCGTGTCGCTCATCGCCGCCGCCTCGCTCCGGGTGGTGGCCACCATCCCGGTGGCGGACAGCCCGGAAGCCATTGCCGTCCTGCCCGACAGCTCCAAGGCCTTTGTCACCGCCAGCGGGGCCCGCCAGGTTTCCGCGGTTGACCTCCGCCGCCGCCAACTGCTCGCCAACATCCCCGTCGGCGAGACCCCCGTCGCCCTGGCCTTGACGCCCGATGGGGGCGAGCTGTTCGTGGCCAACTTCGACTCCCATACGCTGACGGTCATCAACACCTGGCGGAACGAGGTGACCGAAACCCTGGCCGCGGGTCGCCAGCCGGTCCAAGCGCTCTTCACTCCAGACGGCTCCCAGCTCGCGGTGGCCAACTTCGGCTCGAACCAGATCTTCTTCGTCGAGACCGCCACCCGCCGCGTGAAAGAAGTGATCCCGGTGGGCCATCAACCCGAGACCCTGGCCTGGACGCCGGACGGGCGCGGGCTGCTCGTCGCCCATGCCGGCTCGAACGACCTGGCGGTCATCCCGCTGGGAAGCCGCACCATGGCTGCGCTCATCCCCACCGGGCGCTCTCCCCGCGGGATCGCAGTGGTGGCCGTTCCCGGGGAGCCGGCGCGCCGCTCCGCCCGCCAGTCCCCCGCCAGGAACTCTGCACCCGCCGTGCTAGAATCTCCCCGCCCGCAGCCGGACACGAGGCGTGTTGCCGGCCAGCCATGAAGCTGCTCGACCGCTACATCCTCCGGGAAATCCTGGGCTACGCCCTGCTCGGACTCGGCGTCTTTCTGTTCATCCTCATGACCCCGGAAGTGCTCCGCCTGAGCGAGCTGCTGGCGCAGGAGACGGTCACCTGGAACCAAGTCGGCCGGCTGTTCCTCAGCGTCTTGCCGGAAAAGCTGACCTGGGCCGTTCCCTTGAGCGTGTTGACGGGCTTGCTCATGGGGATGAGCCGACTGGCCGCCGACAGCGAAGTCATCGCACTGCATGCGGTGGGGGTGGGGCAAGGACGCCTGCTGCGCCCGCTGCTGCTCTTTGCCGTGCTGGGGGCCGGGCTGACCACACTCACCACGGTGTGGGGCGGACCCTGGGGAGCGCGCACCCTGCGCGCCCTGCAAGCGGAGCTGGCCGCCGGGCAAGTCTCCTACGAGCTCCAGCCCCGGGTCTTCGACGAGCGCTTCCCCAGCCGCATCCTTTACGTGCAGGACACCGAACAGGGCGGCACCCGCTGGCGCGGGGTCTTCCTCGCCACTGTGCGCGAGCCGATGAACCCCACTCTAACGGTGGCCGAGTCCGCCCTCGTCCTCCCCGACTCCGCCGGCCGCACTCTCCGCCTGCAACTTTTCAACGGCAGCACCCACACCTACCTGGGGCGCGCGACCGAGCGCTACTCCGTCTCCAGTTTCGCCGAAAACATCCTCTCCCTGCCCCTGCCTACCAGCGCCACCAACCTGGAAGTGCGGAGGAACGCCGAGCTGGGTCTCCGGGATCTGTGGGCGACCAGCCAGCGGGGACCGGCCTGGCGCACGGTGCGCGCCGACTTCCACCGCCGGCTTGCTCTCCCGGCTTCCTGCCTGCTCTTCGGACTGGTGGCTCTGCCGATGGGGATGCTGGCGCAGCGCTCCGGCCGCGCGGTGGGGTTTGTCCTCGCGGTGGCCACCGCCCTGGCTTACTACTTCATCTTCCTGCTCGGCGACCGGCTGGGCCGCCAGGGAGACCTCTGGCCCGGGCCGGGCGTCTGGCTCGCCAATGGTGTCCTGTTGTTGGCCGGCCTCTTCGTCCTTTCACCCGCGTCCCGTTGGCTGACCTCAACCGCCCGGCTGGCCCCGCTGCTTGATCGCCTGCGGTCGGCCCGGCCGGCCGCCGAGGCGCGGCGGCCCGCCCCCCGGGCCCGCCCTCCTGTCCCTGCCTCGGGTGACGGCGCCGGGGCGGGCCGGCGGCGCATGCCGCGCACGCTCGATGTCTACGTGGTCCGCGGAGTCCTCTTCTACTTCTTCTTGCAGCTCTGCGCCCTGGTCTTGATCTTTGCCCTCTTTACCGTGCTGGAGATGGCGGACGACATCGCCGCCCGCAACATCCCCTGGTCAGTGGTGGGCCGCTTCTTGTGGTACCTGCTGCCGCAGTTGATTTACTGGATGGCGCCGCTGGCGCTCTTGCTGGGGGTGCTGGTCGAACTGGCGCTCTTGAGCAAGCGGAATGAGCTGGTGGCCATCATGGGCGCCGGCATCAGCCTCTACCGCATCGCCGTCCCCATCTTCGTCACCGGGGCCGCCCTCTCCGGGCTGCTCTTCTGGCTTGACCAGACCTACCTGCCCTACGCCAACCAGCGCCGGGAAGCCATCGGCAACCAAATCAAGGGCCGGCCGCCGCAGACCGTCCTGCAAGCCGAGCGCCGCTGGGTCTTCGGCGACCAGCCCCGCATCTACCATTTCGCCTACTATGACCCGAGCGAGAAGCTCCTGGCGCGCCTGACGATCGTCGACCTCGACCCGCAGACTTTCGCCATTCGCCGCCGTCTCTACGCCCGCCGCGCCGCCTGGGATGCGGAGGCGCGAACCTGGGTCTTCACCACCGGCTGGGAGCGCTCTTTTAATCCCGACACCCCCGTCTCTTTCCGCCCGCTCGAGAACGCCCGCTTCCCCGAGCTCAGCGAAGGGCCCACCCACTTCCAGCGCGAGATTCGCGAGTCGGCGCAAATGAACTGGCGGGAGCTCGGTGCCTACATCGCGGAACTGCGCCAAAGCGGCCTCAATGTCACGCGCCTGCTCGTGCAGTGGCACAAGAAGTTTTCCTTCCCTCTCATCGCCACCATCATCGTGCTGTTGGGCTTTCCCTTCGGCCAGCGCGTGGGCAGGCGCGGCGCCCTCGGCGGCCTGGCGGCCGGGATCGCCCTGGGGTTTACTTATTGGGTTCTCGGGACTGGCTTCTTCGAGGCCCTGGGGAACCTGGGCTTACTGCCGCCCTTCCTGGCTGCCTGGGGCGCCAACCTTGTCTTCGCCTTTGGCGGTCTTTACCTCATCCTGCAAATCGATACTTAGCAACAACTTTCCACACACTTCAAGTAACACTTTATCTTCTCAGGCCGTCCGCGACACACCCTCCACCAAACCCATTTTTTCCTTGATGGCCGCCTGAGCGGCCGCCAGGCGGGCTACGGGCACACGATAGGGCGAGCAACTTACATAGTTCATGCCGACCTGATGGCAGAACTCAACCGAGGCGGGGTCGCCCCCGTGCTCGCCGCAAATTCCCACCTTCAGGTTCGGCCGGGCGCGGCGGCCGAGCTCAGTGCCCATACGGATCAGCACTCCCACACCCTCGGCGTCGAGCACCTGGAAGGGGTCGTCGTCCAGGATGCCGAGCTGTTCATACTCCCGGATGATGCGCCCGGTGTCATCGCGCGAGAACCCGAACGTGGTCTGCGTCAGGTCGTTCGTCCCGAAGGAAAAGAACTGCGCCTCGCAGGCGATTTGGTCAGCCGTCACCGCCGCCCGGGGCAGCTCGATCATCGTCCCCACCAGGTATTCGACCTTGCGCTTCTTCTCGGCGAAGACCTGGCCCGCGACCTTGACCACCAGTTCTTTCTGCAAGGCCAGCTCGCGCACGTGCCCGACCAGCGGGATCATGACCTCGGGCAACACCTTGATCCCTTCAGCGGCCACCTCGCAGGCGGCCTCGAAAATGGCCCGCGCCTGCATTTCGGAAATCTCCGGGTAGCTGATCCCCAGGCGGCAGCCGCGGTGGCCCAGCATGGGGTTGAACTCGTGCAATTGTTCGACCCGCTCAAGGAGCCTTTCTTTTTCGGCCAATTCCGCGGTTTTCCCCGACCCCTTCAGCCGCTCAATCTCCACCATCAACACCTCGCGCTTCGGCAGGAATTCGTGGAGCGGGGGGTCGAGCAGGCGGATGGTGACCGGGAAACCGTCCATCTCCCTAAACAATCCCTTGAAGTCTTCCCGCTGCATGGGCAGCAGTCGAGCCAGCGCCTGGCGACGGCTGGCCTCGGTGTCCGCCAGAATCATGGCCTGGACGTGCGGCAGGCGCTCCTCGGCGAAGAACATGTGCTCGGTGCGGCAGAGCCCGATGCCTTCGGCCCCGAAGCGCCGGGCGACCTCGGCGTCCCGCGGGATGTCGGCGTTGGCCCGCACCCCGAGACGCCGCTCCCGGTCGGCCCATTTCATGAACTCGGCGAACTCACCGGTGGCCGGGTCGGGCTTGATGGTCTTGGCCTGTCCGAGGATGACCCGCCCTGTCGTCCCATCGAGCGAAATCCAGTCGCCCGCTTTGATCCGGTGGCTGTCCACGCTGAAGAGGCCCTCGGCTTCGTGGATGCGGATGGTTTCGCAGCCGGCCACGCAGCACTTCCCCATCCCGCGGGCGACCACCGCCGCGTGGCTTGTCATCCCCCCGCGCGCGGTCAGGATGCCGGCGGCGGCGTCCATGCCGTGGATGTCGTCGGGGACCGTCTCGGCGCGCACCAGGATGAGCGGCTCGGAGCGCCCCCGGGCGGCGGCCTCATCGGCCGTGAACACTACCCGCCCCACGGCCGCGCCCGGCGAGGCGGGCAGGCCCTTGGCGATGACCTTCAGCGGCTGCGAGTCGTCGATGATGGGGTGGAGGAGCTGCTCCAGTTGGGCGGGCTCAACCCGCATCACCGCCTCCCGCGGGGTAATGAGCTTTTCCTTCACCATGTCGTAGGCGATTTTCAGGGCCGCGCGCCCGGTGCGCTTGCCGGTGCGGGTTTGGAGCATGTAGAGCGTGCCCTCTTCGACGGTGTACTCGAAGTCCTGCATGTCGCGGTAGTGGCGCTCGAGGCGTTGGGCGATGCGCCGGAGCTGGCGGTAGGCCTCCGGCAGAAACTTTTCCAGCTCGGCCACCGGCACGGGCGTGCGGATGCCCGCCACCACGTCCTCGCCCTGGGCGTTTTGCAGGAACTCGCCGTAGAACTCCTTGGCGCCGGTCGAAGGGTTGCGGGTGAAGCCCACCCCGGTGGCCGACCGCTCTCCCAGGTTCCCGAACACCATCATCTGCACGTTGACGGCGGTGCCCAGGGATTCGGAGATCTTGTGCATCCTGCGATAGGTGCGGGCCCGGGGGTTGTTCCAGGAGCGGAAGACGGCGTCGCGCGCCAGGGTAAGCTGCCGGCGGGGCTCCTGCGGGAAAGGTTTGCCGGTGCGCTCCTGGACAAGCTTCTTATAGCGGCGCACCACCTCGGTCAGCGCCCCGCCCGTCAGGTCGGTGTCCACCCGCGCCCCCGTCTCTTTCTTTACTCCTTCGAAAAGGTGGTCGAACTCCTCCTTCTTGATGCCCAGCACGATGTTGCCGAACATCTGGATGAAGCGGCGGTAGCAGTCCTGGGCGAAGCGGGGGTTGCGGCTGCGGCGCTCGAGGGCCTGGACGGTGTCGTCGTTCAACCCGAGGTTCAGGATGGTGTCCATCATGCCGGGCATCGAGAACTTGGCTCCGGAACGCACGGAGACTAGCAGCGGGTTGGTCTGGGAGCCGAGCTCGTGGCCGCTCGCGGCCTCCAGGCACTTTACCGCCCGCTCTACCTGGCGCTCGATGGCCGGCCCCAGCCGGTTGCCGTTCTCGAAGAAATGTCGGCACGCCGACGTGGCCAGGGTAAAACCAGGCGGCACGGGCAGCTGGGCGTTGGTCATTTCCGCCAATCCCGCCCCTTTGCCCCCCAGCAGCTCCTTCATGTCGCCGCGGCCATCGGCCTTGCCGCCTCCGAAGAAGTACACGAACTTCCCCGCGGGCGCCTTCGCCGGTTTGCTCTTCGGTTTCTTTGGTTTCTTTGCCATCGTTCACTCCCTGGTCTTCGGGCCGACCACGATTTCCGAGAAATCTGCCACGGTGGAAAACTCTTTCAAAAGGTGGCCGAGCAGGGCGAGGCGGTTTTCCCGCACGGCCTCGTCCTTGGCCATCACCAGCACCTGGTCGAAGTAGCGGTCCACCTGCGGGCGCAGCGAAGCGACCTGCCGCAGGGCTTCTTCGTAACGGCGCTTCTCCCGGAACTCAGCCACCCGGGCCCGCAGCTTCAGGAAACGGTCGTAGAGCTCCCGCTCGGCCCCGGCCTCGATGAGGTTGTTCTCGAGGGTGCGGGACGAGCGGTCGGGTCCGCCGGCCTGCTCGAGGATGTTCCGGATGCGCTTGAAGGCGGCGGCCACTGGCTCGAAGTCGGACGTGGGGCGCAGGGCGCGGAGGGCTTCCAGGCGCGCCCCGGCGTCAACCAGGTCGTCCCAGCCGGCGGCGAAGACGGCGTTGACTTCGTCGTAGGCGAAGCCTTTCCCTTCCCGGAAGAGGTGCCGGGCGCGCTCTTCGAGGAAGTCGAGCACGGGAGACGCGCTCGCATCCCGCCCGGCCAGCCCCCCTCCTGCCAGGATTCTCATTGCCTCCCGGACAGCGGCGGCGAGCGACATCCGCAAGCCCTGCTCTACGATGATGCGGACGATGCCGCTCCCGGCCCGGCGCAGGGCGAACGGGTCGCGTGAGCCCGTGGGAACGAGCTTGACGGCGAAGCAGGCGGCGATGGTGTCGAGCTTGTCGGCCAGGGCGAGGGCGGCGCCTTCCGGTGTCGAAGGCAGAGAGTCGTCCGGCCCGGCCGGCTTGTAGTGGTCGTGGATGGCGCGGGCCACGGCGTCCGGTTCACCCTGGGCGCGGGCGTAGAGACCGCCCACGACTCCCTGCAGCTCGGGGAATTCGCCGACCATCTCAGTCGTAAGGTCGCATTTCGCCAGCCGCGCGGCGCGGGTCACGGCCGCAATGTCGGCACGCCGACCTTCCACCGACATTTCCCGGGCCAGCCAGGTCGCCAGGGCCTCCAGGCGCCCGACTTTTTTCGCGTAGCTCCCCAGACGGGACTCGAAAAGCACGCCCTCGAGCTGGGCCCCGCGCTCTGCCAGCGGCCGCTCCTGGTCCGCTTCCCAAAAGAAGCGGGCGTCACGGAAGCGCGCCGCCAGGACAGCCTCGTGGTTGCGCCGGATGTCGCCGCCGGCGTCCCCGTCCAGGTCGATCACCACCAGAAAGTGCGGGGCCAGCGTTCCCCGGCTGTCTTCGACGGCGAAGTACTTCTGGTGGTGGCGCATCACGGTAATCAAGACTTCCCGGGGCAGCGCCAGGAACTCGCCGCCGAATTCGCCCTTGAGCACGGTAGGCTGCTCGACGAGGTCGACGACCAAGTCCAAGAGCCCGGGGTCCGCCTTGGGCCGCAGGCGCAGGGGCTTCAAGAGCCGCGCGCCTTCTTCTACGATTCTTTCCCGCCGCTCCGCCGGCTCTACCACGACCCGGGCCTGCCGCAGCCGCTTGCGGTAGTCGGCCAGGCCCCGCACGGGAAACGCCCGGTTGGCCAGCGACCGGTGGCCCCAGGTCAGGCGCCCGCTCCTGACACCAGCCAGCTCAAACTCCGCCACTCCGCCTTCGAACAAGGCCAGCAGCCAGCGGATGGGCCGGATGAAGCGGGGCCCCCGGGCCGAGGTCCAAACCATCGAGCGGGGGAACTCGATTTGAGGAATCAGGGAGGGGAGCAGCTCCGCCAGCACCGTTGATGTCGGCCTGCCGACCTTCCGGCTGACGGCGGCCACGTAGGCGCCCTTGGGCGTCTGCCTGACCTTCAAGTCGGACACCTTGACGCCGAGCTTCGCCGCAAAGCTCTCCGCCGCCCGGGTGGGCTTGCCCGCGGCATCGTAGGCCACGCTCTTCGGCGGACCGACTACCTCGTCGACCCGCGTGGGCTCGGCTGCTGCCAGGCGGGCGCAGGCGGCCACGAGGCGCCGGGGGGTTCCGAAGGTCTCGACCGGCTTTCCCTGGAGCAGGCCGCGGGCTTGGAGCTCGCGCTCCAGCAGCTCTTTCAGGCTGGCGCGGGCGCGGGGGAGCATCCAGGCGGGGATCTCCTCGCAGCCGATTTCGAGCAGGAAGTCGCCGCTCATCGCCCCGGCTCCAAACCGTATTTCTGGTGGAGGTAGAGCGCGGCGGCCCGGCAGGTGAGGCCGCGGATGCGCCCGATCAGGGCGGCGCGCTCGGTGGTCGAGATGGCGCCCCGGGCGTCGAGCAGGTTGAACAGGTGCGAGCATTTCAAGCAGAAGTCGTAGGCGGCGAGGAGGGGGAACCGCTGCCGGGCTTCGGGCGAGGCGTCCTTCGGATAGGCTTCGAGCAGCCGCCGGGCCTCCTGATCGGACAACTCGAACAACCGGCGGCAGGCGTCGGCATCGGCCCATTCGAAGCCGTAGGCGGAAGCCTGGCGCTCCTCCTCCAGGCGCAGCTCACCGTAGCGGCGCTCCTCGTTCCACGCCAGGTCAAACACGTTCGGCACACCCTGGAGGAAAGCGGCGATGCGCTCCAGGCCGTAGGTCAGCTCGACTGAAACCGGGTCGAGGTCGAGCCCGCCGCACTGCTGGAAGTAGGTGAACTGGGTGATCTCCAGGCCGTCAAGCAAGACCTGCCAGCCGATCCCCCAGGCGCCGAGCGTCGGCGCCTCCCAGTTGTCTTCTTCGAAGCGGATGTCGTGCCGGCGGCGGTCGATCCCCAGAACCTCGAGGCTGGCCAGGTAGGTTTCCTGGACGCCGGCCGGGGCGGGCTTCAAGATCACCTGGAACTGGATGTGCTTGTAGAGGCGGTTCGGGTTCTCGCCGTAGCGGCCGTCGGCGGGGCGGCGGCTGGGCTGGACGTAGGCCACGCGGTAGGGCTCAGGGCCGAGCACGCGGAAAAAAGTCTCCGGGTGCATGGTCCCCGCCCCCACTTCCAGGTCATAAGGCTGCTGGATGACGCAGCCCTGGGAGGCCCAGAAGCGGCTCAGGGCGAAGACCACTTCCTGGAACGACAGCCCGGCAGGCCGCCTGGCGGCTTTTGGCTTATGCTTCTTCATCCAGCAGTTCCCGTGTGGCCAGCTTCTTCTCGCTGTGGTACTCGATCACATCGAGCAAGTATCGCCCGAGCTCTTTGGCCCGGCGCCGATCCCAACCTTCGCCTGGGAGCTTCCGCAAGGGGCTGGCCAGCATGGCCAAGGCGTCGGTCCGGCTTTGCGCGCTCATCTGCCGCAGGCCCGGGCGGCGGCAGCGCCGGCAGACCAGCAGGCCGCGGTCGATGCTCACATAGGCCGGCTCGTCTCCGAGGGTCCGCCGGCAGCGGGCGCAGGCATCCAGTGCCGGGAGCCAGCCCGCCAGGCGCGTCATCCACAATTGAAAGTAGGTGAGCGAAAGCCACAGCGTCTCCCCTTTCTTGAATCCTTCGAGCGTGGCCAGCATCAGCCGGAAGGCCTTGTCCGAACGCTCCCGCTCCGGCAGGAGCAGCTCGGCCAGCTCCACCACCTGGCCCAAAGCCAGGCTGCGCTCGTAGTCGCCGCGCGTCTCCCAGTAGGCCTCGAGCAATTCGCTCTGCGAGAGCCGCACCAGCTCGCTCGCTTCGCGCTCGAAGAACCACAAGCGCACGTGACTCAACGGCTCGAGCGCGGCCCCGAAGCGTCGCCGGGAGCGCCGCGCGCTCGGGGCCAGCCCGCGCAGGCGCCCGCGGGCGCGGCTCAGGAAACTCACCAGCTTGTCGGCCTCGCCGAAGGGCCGGCTGCGGAGGATGATGGCTTCCGACTCTACGAGCGGCATAGCACGGTGTGAGGTCGGCGTGCCGACATCCTCAAGCGCGGGGCCCCGCGAAACGTCCGAGGGTATCACAGCCGGTGCGAGGGCGGAAAAGAATCATAGTTAGAATTACACTAAATAACAAAATCCCCCGCCCCCTTCCCGGCTCCGCCTCCTTCGGCTACAGTGGGCGGGGAGCGAGGGCGCCATGGCTTTCGACGTGGTCGGGCTGGGACTGAACGCCACCGATGTGGCCATCGAAGTCCCGCGCTACCCGGCCTTCAACAGCAAGGTGGAGTTCCTCTCCGCCACCCGCCAGCCGGGCGGCCAGGTGGCGACGGCGCTGACGGTCTGCCAGCGGTTCGGCCTGCGCACGAAGTACATCGGGCGGGTGGGGTCGGACGAGGCCGGGCGCTTCCAGCTCGAAAGCCTGCGCCGCGAGGGGCTGGACGTCGCCGACGTCGGCGTCGTCCCCGACTGCCCCAGTCAGGCGGCCTACATCGTGATTGACCGCGAGTCCGGCGAGCGCACCATCCTGTGGCGGCGCGACCCGAAGCTCGACATCCGCCCCGAGGAGCTCCGCCCGGAGATGGTTCAGGGGGCGCGGCTGCTCCACGTCGACGGGCACGACACCGCGGCGGCGGCCCAGGCGGCCCGCTGGGGCCGCGCCGCGGGCCTCCCGGTGACCGCCGATGTGGATAACATCTACCCGGGGCTCGACGCCCTGCTCGAAGCCACCGACTACCTCGTCAGCTCGGAGAGCTTCCCGGCCGCCTACACCGGCGAGAGCGACCTTTTCCGGGCGCTCGCACGTATCCAGGAGCGGTACCCGGCGATGAAGCTCGTGGCAGCCACACTGGGGCGGGACGGGGTCCTCGGACTTGCGGGCGAAGGCTTCCTCTACGAGCCCGCTTTCGACGTCCCTGTCCGGGACACCACGGGCGCGGGCGACGTCTTCCACGGGGCGTTCATCTACGCGCTGCTCGAAGGCTGGCCGCTGGCGCGGATTCTCACTTTCAGCAACGCGGTGGCGGGGCTGAACTGCACGGCCCTCGGGGCGCGCGGGGGCATCCCGACCCTGGCCGAAGCGGAGGCGTTAGTGACCCGCGGAGAACGGCGTCCGCCACGCTGGGGGAGGCTGCCAGCATCGGCTGCTGTAATTGCAGAGAAGAGATTCCTCGGCCTTCGGCCTCGGAATGACAAACGAAGGGAGAAGCGAGTCCGATGATCCCGCTGCGGGACGCGAACCCGAGCAGCCGCACGCCCTGGGTGACGTTCCTCCTCATCGGGCTGAACACCCTGGCTTTCCTCTACGAAGTGGTGCTGCCGGAGTCGCGGTTGCGGCAGCTCATTTTCACCATGGGGATGGTGCCGGCGCGGGTCACGGTCTTCCCCGCCGACCCGGCTATCACGTTCGGCGATGCCTTCCTGCCGCTTTTTTCGAGCATGTTCCTGCACGGCGGCTGGCTGCATTTGATCGGGAACATGTGGTTCCTGTGGATTTTCGGCGACAACATCGAAGACCGGCTGGGACACCTGCGCTACCTGGTCTTCTACCTGATTGGCGGCCTGGGGGCGGGGCTGGCGCACACGCTCTTCAACCTGAACTCGACCGTGCCGACCATCGGCGCCAGCGGCGCCGTGGCCGGAGTCCTGGGCGGGTATTTGCTGCTCTATCCCCACGCCCGGGTGCTGACCTTGCTCCCGTGGTTTTTTGTGGTTGAGTTACCGGCCTACGTTGTCCTGGCGCTGTGGTTCGTCATCCAGCTCTTCAGCGGCACGGCCTCGCTGGGGGCGCGGGACGCTTCGGCGGGCGGGGTGGCCTGGTGGGCGCACATCGGAGGGTTCTTGCTGGGGCTGGCGCTGGTGAAGCTCTTCGCCCGCCCGCCGTCGCGGAGCTTTCATTCGGGCTCGGCCTAGTTCGCCGGCCTTCCCCTGGTCACGCTTAGTTCTCTGGCAGTCTCTGGGCTAAGTAGTCCCGCCCGAAGTTCCAGACTAGTTGCACGGCTTTGCCGTCGGCGCCCTTGTGGAAGACGACGATGCCGCCGTAGGCTCGGTCGAGGAATCGGTCTTCCGCCAGGGGGATCAGGTAGCTGGTTCCGCCGCCCCCGCTGCCGACCAGCACCAGCCACTGGCCGCGTCGCTTCACATCTGCCACCATCCCCGGGTTGAACCGGAAATCATCCCCGAACTGGAAACGACCCGCATAGCTGTCGAGCACCGCTGGCGGGACGACCACCGGAACTGTTGGAATCAGCGACTGGCGCGGCTCGCCGAAGGCGATGGCGGCAATGTCCGAAGCCATGCTTTGGCTGATACTGGAGTACACGTTGGAGAGCACGATGACGCACACGTCGTCGTCGACGAACCGCTGCAAGTCGGCTGAAAAGCCCGGGGCCCGGCCGCTGATGCTCACCAAGCGTCGCGGCTCGGTTCTGACGAACCAGCCATAGCCGACCCCCGGCGTGTGCTCCGTGAACATCTTCTGCCGCATAGCCTGAGTGAGCAGCCCATCGCTATAGAGCGCGCGGTCCCACCGGTACAGGTCGTCCGCGGTGGTATAGAGCGACCCGTTACCCGTCTTGATAGACCAATGGAGGTAGGGGGCGTTCTCCAGGGCGTCGCCGCCCGCGGGCACGTACCCGGCTGCCCGGCCGGGCAGGAGTACCTCCGCGTCACCGTCATGGCCGGTGTCTTTCATTCGCAAGGGGGCGAACAGGTGTTTGCGCAAAAAATCGCCGTAGCTTTGCCCCGACGCCTTTTCGATGATGTAGGCCAGGAGGTTGTAGTTCGAGTTGCTGTAGGCGAAGCGCGCCCCCGGCTCGAATTCGAGAGGCTTATCCTTGAACCAGCCGATGATGTCCTCCAGTCGCTGGGGGGGCGGGACTTTTCTTCGTAGCCCGGAAGCCGGTTCACGTCGGGGATTCCCGAAGTGTGGGCCAGGAGGTGATGGATCGTAATCCGGTCGCCATTGGGGTAGTCCGGAATGAATTTCGATAGCGGATCGTTGACGCTTAATTTTCCCTGCTGCTCCAGGAGCAGCAGGGCGGCCGCTGTGAAGCTCTTGGAGACCGAAGCGATGTGGAACTTACTTTCCGGCGTGTTCGGCACGCCCAGCTCATAGTTGGCCATTCCGTAGCCCTTGCGGAGAACAACCTTCCCCTCGCGGGCGAGGAGGACAACGCCGCTGAAGTTGTTACTCCGGACGTAAGGCTCGACGTAGGCCTCCACGCGGGCCTCGAGGCTGTCCGGTGTCGGGGGCTTGCTGGCCCGCCGCCGCCCGGCCTGCCCGACAAAGCGCGAGTGTGAGGAATACAAGGACGAGCGGGAGCGCGCGACGAGCCATAGTCGACCCCTTGCGGATTGGGGTTCTTGGTTCGCTCCAGCGGATGCGCCCAATCCGCTCTCGTAGTTAGACGCGCTTTGAAGGGAAAAGTTCCCGGCTGGTGCGAGCAGCCAGCGACCAAGGGCGGAGCGAAGAATCTCAGCCAAGCGTCCAAGGCAACATTGAGATCCTTCGCTCAGGATGACAAAAAGGAATGCCTACGCCGCACCAACTTGTTGCTCAGCCCACGGGCCCCTGCCCGTGGGTCCAACCCTGGCGGCGTAAAGCCGCCTCTACACCCCGTGGCCGGTGCCACCGGGCTCGGCGTGGAAGAAGGGCAAGTTCAGGGTAAACCGCCGAGCGGACTAGCGAGAAGTCCGGGCGGGGGATTTGGCGAGGTGGTTGGCGATCCAGTCGCCGACTTCCGAAGTCTTGAGCGTGCCGCCCAGGTCGCGGGCGGTCTGACCCTCGGCGATGGCGGCGCGCACGGCGTCCTCGATCCACTGGGCTTCCTGGCCCATCCCCAGGTGGTCGAGCATCATCCCCACGGTGAGGATGGCGGCGACGGGGCTGGCGACGTTCTGCCCGGCGTACTTCGGCGCCGAGCCGTGCACCGGCTCGAACATCGAGATCCCGTCGGGGTTGACGTTGGCCGAAGGCGCCAGGCCCAGGCCGCCCACCAGCGACGCCCCCAGGTCGGCAATGATGTCGCCGAACATGTTGCAGGTGACGATGACGTCGAACTGGGCGGGGTTCTTGACCATCTGGAAAGCCAGGTTGTCCACGTAGAGGTGGCGGGACTCGATCTCCGGGTACTGCGGCTGGAGCTCGTGGAAGAGCCGCTGCCAGAGGTCGTGTCCGAAGGCGAGCGCGTTCGACTTGTCGCTCATCAGCAGGCGCTTGCGGCCGTGCCGGCGGGCGTAGTCGAAGGCGAAGCGGATGATGCGCTCGACCCCCTTGTAGGTGTTGACGTCCTCCTGGAGGGCGACTTCGTCCTTCGTCCCCTTCTTGAAGTTGCCTCCCATGCCGACGTAAAGCCCTTCGGTGTTTTCCCGGAAGATGACGAAGTTGATGTCGTCCACGCCGCGGTCGCGCAGCGGTGTGAGCCGCGGGTGCAGCAGCTTGACCGGGCGGATGTTGGCGTAGAGGTCGAGCCCGAAGCGCATCCCGAAGAGGATGTCGGCGGCGTGCTTCATGTCGGGGACGCGCGGGTCGCCCAGGGCTCCGAGCAGGATGGCGTCGAAGTCGCGCCGGAGCATCTCCCGGGCGTCTTTCGGGAAGGAGACGCCTTCGCGCAGGTAGCGGTCGGCGCCCCAGTCGAACTGGGTCAGGGCGAACTGGTGCCCAGCCGCCTGCCCCACGGCCTGGAGGACCTTGACGGCTTCGCGGGTGACCTCGATGCCGATGCCGTCGCCGGGAACGACGGCGATGCGCTTTTTCATTCGGTTATCCTTGCAGGGGCTGCTGCAAGAGCGGCAGAGTACACCACGCCCCGCGTAGCGTCAACCTAACTAAGCCGTGCCTGCGTGAGACCTGGCTAGTGGGATCGCTGGCGGGCCTCTTGGAGCTCGGGCAGCCCCGGGTCGGCGTTCTTCCAGAGGTCGGCGAAGCGTTGATACGCGCGGCGGGCGGCAGCCTTATCGCCGGCCTGCTCGTAAAGCCGCGCCATCTCCAGCACAAAGCGCGGCTCGTAGACAGCCACCCACTTGTTATTGATGCCGGGAGTGAGGAGCTTGCGGTAAACCTCGATGGCGCCCAGAAGGTCGCCCCTTGCTTTCTTGATCCGCGCCGGCCAGTCGCGCATCAAGAGGTTATTGCCGAAGACCGTGGGTATCGGGTTGCTATTGTTGAAAAACATCCTGCGCTCAGGCTCGCCGGCAGCGAAAGCAGTTTCAGCGGCCATCAGGTCACCCGCTTCCAGGGCGATTTCTCCTTCCAGGCAGTGATACCACCAGCGCTCGACGGGCTGGCTGGGGTTATAGGCCTTGCGGGCGGACTCCAGGTTTGCACGGGCCGCGGTAGGATTTCCCGCGCGCGCCTCCGCCAACCCGGCCAACACGTTTGCCAGCACGGGATTAACGCGGGGCGACTCCGGACCATGCGGGCTGCCGGACAGGGCCCGGCCGGCGCTTCTCAAGGCACGAGCGTTCTCTCCCCTCTCCAGGGAAATCAGGGAAGAAAGCGCCTCGAACGCGGCCTGGCTCTCATAGTCCTTGAGTCTGGCGGTCTCCTCCATTCCTCGGCGGATGAACTCTTCCATCTCCCGGTAGCGACCCAGCCGGGAGAGCAGGAAGGCCTTGTTAAAATAGACATTTGTGTTCGGAAAGCCAGTCCGCCGGCGATAGGCCAAGAACTGCTCCGAATAGAGTGTGTCGAATTCGTCCAGGGCCTGCGGGTAGCGGCCCAGCATGGCAAAGGCCCAGGCCCGTCCCCGCCGTGCGCTCGCGCGAGACGGGAACCTCCGCAGAACCTCGCCATACTCTTTCAGGGCTTTGTCGGGTTGGTAGGTGATGAGGTAGGCCTCGGCCAGGCTGTCCCACGAGTTGGATTCTTCCGGGTACAACCCGGTGTAGACCTTGAACTCGCGCAGCGCCTCGGGAACCCGATCGGCATAAAGCAAACTGTAGCCGTAACTGTTATGCAGAGTGCCGGATTGGGGGACGGCGTGCACCCCGCGCTCCAGGGCGGCCAAGGCCTGATCCCTCTGGTTGAGCGTGTGATAGGCGCGACTCAACCACAAATAGGCCTCCTCCTCATCGGGGTAGCGCGCGAGAAGGTCCTCTAACAGGCCGATGGCCTTGTCGGGATTGTTTTCCGACTCTAGAGCAAAGGCAGCTTGGACGAGTAACTTCTGCCGCTCCGGCAGGCGATCCAGGTGTGCCATGGTCTTGCGGCGGTATTCCTCGGCCAAAGCTGGATTTCCCCTAAACTGCGGAAGGTTGGAGAGCTGGAAATAAGCCATAGCGAAGGAGGGGTCGAGTTCGACGGCTCTCTTGAACAGGCGTGCAGCATCCCGCTCTCGGATATGGCCTATTGCCACCATACCCTCGGTGTAGAGCCGATAGGCTTCCAGGGAGGTGGAGGTAGTTCTGGCAATCCCGCTGCCACCCGCCGCGACCGTTAGATTCAGGCTGTTCTGGATTCGCCCGGTTAGGTCGTCCACCAGGAGGAACACTTCTTTGCCCTGCACGCTGTGAGCAAAGAGAACGCGCCCACTCGTGATGTCTTCGACCTGGACGTCAATCCGCATTTCCACGCCGGCCTGGAAGATGCTGCCGGTGACGACAGCCCCGGCGCCGGCTTCGCGTGCGACGCCGCGAAGCAAGCCTTTGTCCAGCGTTTCCAAGTCGGCCTGGCCCGTCTGCTTGGCCGCCTCGCGCAGACGTTGGCTGCCAATGACATCGAGGCCCGGGGTCTGCGCCAGACCGGTAAGAAGCATGTTCGGGACACCCTGAGAGAGCCAGCGCATCTCGTCGGAGGAGGAGGAGCTCTCGAAGGGCATGACGGCGATGGCGGGCCGGCCACTTGCCCCGATGCCGACGGGCCCTTGGAGGAAGCGATAAATGGCGTAGCCGCCAACCAGCAGGGCGAGGAGCGTGGCCGCCAGCAACACCCAGGGCCGTCGCGCCAACTGGTAACGCCAAACCGTCCAGGGCGCCACTCGACCGGCTTGAATTGTCTCGAGCGCCGCCCGTATCTCGCATGCCCGCTGGAACCGCCGCTCGGGCTCCTTTTCCAGACAGCGCTCGATCACCAGCCGTAGTTCGGCCGAAACCTGCCCGGGCCAGGGACGCGGCCGCTCCCGCAGAATCGCGGCCCCCACCTCGGCCCCGCTGCCCCCTTGAAAGGGCCGCGCCCCGGTCGTCGCCTCGTAGAGCACCACTCCCAGCGCCCAAATGTCGCTGCGGGCGTCGGCTGGCTGGCGGCGCAGCTGCTCGGGGGCCATGTAGGGCAGCGTCCCGGCCAGCGCGTGCGTCTCGGTCAAGGTTTCGGTGGAGGCGGTCTCGCTGAACGGCTTCAACAGCCGGGCTAGGCCAAAATCCAGTACTTTCACATGGCCTTTGGGCGTGACCTTGATGTTGCCCGGCTTCAAGTCCCGGTGCACCACCCTGTGCTCGTGCGCCTCTTCCAGGGCGGCGGCCACCTCGCTGCCCAGCCGCGCCACCTCCTGCTCGGGCAGCGGCCCGCGGGCAAGCTTCTCGGCCAGGTTGGGACCGGCGATCTTCTCCATGACGAGAAAGTCGACGCCGTCCTGAGTGTCGAAGTCATAAACAGCTGCGATGTTGGGGTGGTTTAGTTTCGAGAGGGCTTCGGCTTCCTTCCGGAAGCGTCGGCGGGCTTGTTCGTCCGCCAGAGCTCCCGTCGGCAGCACTTTTACGGCCACGTCGCGATCCAAGTGCTCGTCGCGGGCGCGGTACACTTCGCCCATGCCCCCTTCGTCAATCTTCTCGATGATGCGGTAGTGGCCGAGCGTGCGGCCAATCATAGGCGGGAACTCCGTTGGCGGCCATCTTAGGCCGCGCCCGCGGCCAAGTCAACGCGACCGCTTAGGTGCGGCCGCGCTCGGCGAGGGCGACGCCGACCAGAACAAGCGACCCCCCCACCAACAGGTGGGGCGTCACCCGTTCGCCCAGAAACAGAATGGCGAGCACGGTCGCCAGCACCGGCTGCAAATAGGAGAAGGCAATGACGCGGCTGGCGGAAATCTTCGACAGGGCGTAGTAGAAAATCATGTAGGCGGCCACCGAGGCCATCGCCGCCATGTAGGCCACGCCCAGCCAGCCCTTCCAGGTGACCGCCGCCCAGTTGACTTCGAAGAGCTCCCAGCCGGCCAGCGGCGTGACCACGATGAGGCCGGCCAGGTAGGTGAAGGTGTTCATCGTTAGGGTGTCGTAGCGCTCCGCCACCTTCTTGCCGTAGACGGTGTAGA
>Ga0209324_10000625_pt1 | contig 24577 bp, 36 predicted proteins | sample Rifsed19ft3_FD_184015 | JGI IMG/M metagenome (GOLD analysis project Ga0209324, IMG submission 184015) | Soil microbial communities from Rifle, Colorado, USA - sediment 19ft 3 (version 2) | ecosystem: Environmental > Terrestrial > Deep subsurface > Rock core/Sediment | place: Rifle, Colorado...
ATGCGACACGCACATCGTCTACTACCCGCTATGGTTCGACGAGGCCTGGAGCGCGTGGGTCGCCGCGCTGCCGTTCGATCGGATGATCAATGCCGTGGCCGGCGACGTTCATCCGCCGCTTTACTTCGTCATCCTGTGGGGCTTGGTTCACGTCCTCGGCGATTCGATGTTCGTCGTTCGCCTACCCTCGGCGCTGTTCAGTCTGGCGTCGCTCGCGCTCAGTCTGCGGATCGTCGAGCGCTTGCAGATCTCGGGCGCCTTCATCGGCTTCACACTCATGGCGCTCGTGCCGTTTCAACTGTTCTTCGCGGACGAGGCCCGCGGCTACGCATTGTTGGAGATGCTCTATCTCGGCGCGTGCCTGGCCGCGCTCTCGCGCCGGTGGGCCTGGCTGGCCGTCTGCAATGCGGCTCTACTGTACACGCACAACTACGGCGCGATCTACGCGGCGCTGGCCGGCCTGCTCGCGTTCCTGGTCGTCGACCGGCGGGAATGGTGGAAGGTTGTCGCGTGGAATGCCGGAGCGATTGTGGTGTACGCGCCATGGGTCGCGTTCGGCCTGGCCGGCCAGGTGGCCGCGTTCGGCGAGGGGCATTGGATCAGGCCGACGTCGCCGGGCGGGTTCATGTATCCGATCTACATGTTCGTGTGGAATGTCGCCATGCCGCGCGAATTGCAATCGTCGGCGATGCTGCTCGTCGCCGTGCTCGTGTTCATCGCGCTCGTCAAGGTGGTGAGGGACAGGCACGTTGGGGCCCGGGTCCTCGCCTATCTGTTCCTCGGCCCGCTCGTTCTGGCTGCGCTCGCCTCGTGGGCCTGGAAGCCGATCTATCTGTGGCGTGCGCTCATCGGCGCGGCCCCGGCTATGTACTATCTCATCGGCTGGGCGCTCACTCATCGGGTGAGTCGTCTCGGGTTGATCATGGCGCATTTCCTGTTCACGCCGATGCTCTTCGTCGCGCTGATCAATCACCCGGCGCGGACGTTTGAAATCAAAGGGGCGATGGAGATGGCTCAGGTCGCCGAGCACGTTGCGGCGAACTGGCAAGCGGGGGACGTGATCTATCACATCAACATCGGGAGCGTGGTCGAGCTGCACCGCGCGCTCGGCGATCGGACCAACGTGATGCTTCCAACGCCGGATCACACCATCGTCGGCTACAGCCTGCAAACGCGGCGCGCGCTCAGTATCGTCGAGGAACCGATCGGCGCATTGACGTGGCGGCGGGCCTGGCTGATTTGGGTGTCGTCGCCGGGGACGTATGAGCGCGAGGTCGTCGCTCGAGACGCCATTCTCGCCGGCTACCGAAACGAAAAGGTGCTGGGGTGGGGGGATGGGGAACTGATTGACGGAGGCGTGTGGCTGCTATGGCGGTGAACCTGACTGGACTGTTGGCCCGCGTGCGGCCGCGCCGATTGACGCAGGCGGAGATCTCCGAGCGCGATGCCGAGCGCCGGGCGATGGAGCACATGCGCCAACAGGAATCGAAATTGAGAACCGAGGCGAACAGTTACGCGCAGGTCATCGCGGCAACGCTCGAGGACCTGAACATCTGCTATCGCTACAAGCGGAACGAAAAAGACTTCATGGAAAGCCGGATCAAACGCATCTCGTTCAAGCATCCGTTCGTGCTGCGCGAGGAGGCGATCTATCTCGAAGTGGATCTGCGGCCCGGCAAGCGGCCGCGGGGCGTGGGCATCGCCGAACTATCCGACCCGGAGATATTGAACAATCTGTCAATCAACTGCGGTCACAAGGTCATGGCGAAGTACACGCCGGAGAGCGGTTTCTGGTACATCGTCGAGCGCGAGTTCGGTGTGCGCGGCATCCCGTCGCACGTCAAGCTCGACAATATTCTTGAATTGCGCCCGGCCAGCGCCGATGGCCTGAGCCTGCCGCTTGGTATTGGCGAAAATAAGAAGCCGGTCTATCGCTCGCTCGGCGTGATGTATTCGATGCTGATCGCCGGGACGATCGGCGGCGGCAAGTCGAACATTCTCAACGTGCTCATCACGACACTCATGCGTTACAACGCGCCCAGCCGCTTGAAGTTCATGTTGGTAGATCTCAAGGGCGGCGTCGAGTTCTCGTTTTTTCAAGGCGTTCCGCATCTGTTGCAATTGCCGCGCTATAACAAGGATGGCGAGAAGGGCGATCCACGACCGGCGATGATCGAGCGGCGCGAGGACGTGCCGGACGCGCTCGGCTGGATCATCATCGAGGGTGAACGGCGGATGGAATTGCTCAAGGGCGAACGGGTGAAGACCATCGGGCAATATAACTTCAAGAACCGCCGCCGTCCGATGTCGCACATCGCCATCGTGATTGACGAGTGGGCTGACGTGAAACTAGATCGGAAGCTCGGCACAGAAGTCGAGGAGATGTTGATCAACATCGCCAGCCGTTTCCGAGCGGTGGGCATTCACGTCATCCTCTGCACGCAGGTGCCGAACAAGGACGTCGTGAGCATCCGGATCAAAAACGTCCTGCCGGCTAAACTCGCGTTCGCCTGCCCGGACATTCACGCCTCGATGCTCATCATTGGCGATGGCAAGGCGCACGGGCTTGAGCCATCAGGCCGCGCGATCTTCGATTGGGGAGGAACGCGGCTGGAATTGCAGACGCCGTTCATCAGCAATCAGACGGTGGATGAGATAGTGAAGCAAGCGATTGCCGGGAAGTTCAACGAGCTTGAATCGCGCTCGCATGATGTGACGGATCAAGAGGTGTTCGAGTGGGCGCTGAGAGAAAACGGCGGGGCATTAGACTATCGCCGGGTGTTCGCACAGTTTCGCATCCGGGGCTTCTCGTTCGACGATGCTAAATCTCTGGCGGCGTCGTATGAGGGCCAGGAGGTCGTCATCGGAGCGAGCGTGTATCGTGTCATGGGTAGCAGTCGGCCCGGGCAGCCTCGGCGCTTGCTGCCGATAGAGGACGATCCAACACAAGATGAAACCACGGAGGGGGAGATCGGAGGGGGACAGAAGTCGGATACTATACCCCCCTTGACTATATAGGTTGGTCTTATGAACGAGCAAGCGCTTGCCAATGCGATCCTGCTTTTTATCTGCTGCATCTGGCCGTCAGCCGTCTTCGCACTCGGCTTCTGGTTTTGCGGCTGGCTATCGAAACGGAAGGTTGTGATCAATGTTCGACAGGCTCAATGAGTTCATCGGCGGACTGTTCGATCGGCTCTTAGGCCCGCGCGCGGTGATGGCGCCGCCGGGCTTCGATCCGACGTTGGAACCGCGCCGGGTGCAACAGAAGCGCCGGGGCTTGTGGCTATGGATCGGCCTCATCGGCCTATTGGCGATCTGCCTCGTCGCCTTCTTCCTCTTCCGACCCAAAGCGGCCAGCGCCGAGCCGACCGGGACGCCGACCTTGCCCCCGCCGGCAGTGAGCACGACCGAGGCGACGTTGACGATCGACCAACTCCTCGGAACGGTCCAGGCCACGGCGGCTGCGCCTTTGCTCCCGGCCACGTATGAACTGATGACGCTGACGCCGACGCCGGCGTCGACCGGAACGCCCGATCTGACGGCAACACTGCTCGCCGGCTGGCCGACGCTGCCGCCGTTAGCCGATAGCGGCTGGTTTGCATTGACGATGACGCAGGCCGTCCTCAATGCCGATGCGACGGCGAAGGCGAATGAGTTCGGCGGCTTGATTCACCTCTTCCCTACGGTGACGCCCTTCCCGCCGCAGATGCAGACACTGATGGCGATCCTGCCGACGTACACGCCCTATCCGACGTTCACCCCGTTCCCGACGTGGACGCAACCCCCTCCGCCGCCGCCGACGTCCTACCCGGCGCAGGCGACCTATACCCCTATCCCGCCACAGGCGACGTATACCCCCATCCCGACGTTCACGCCGGTGATACCGACACAGACGCCCTACGTCATCTACGTGACGGTAGTGGTGACGGCGACCTACACCGAGACGCCGACGCCAACCGAGACGCCAACGCCGACCGAGACGGCGACGCCGTGAGCGATCGCTAGCATCGTCAGAAATGCCGATTGGATCCAACGTGACTTATCCGGGCGGGAAAGCGGGCGCGGGCGTCTACCAGACCATCATCAATCAGATGCCGCCTCACCGCGTCTACATCGAAGCGTTCCTCGGAGCCGGAGCCGTGATGCGGTTCAAGCGACCCGCGACGTCAAGCATCGCCATTGACGCCGATGATGACGTGATCAACCAGTGGCAACGGGAGAATTACTACAACGTCCCAAACCTGAAACTCCTGTGGGGCGATGGGCTGGACTTGTTGCGCCACTACGATTGGCAGGGTGATGAACTGGTTTATTGCGATCCGCCATACTTGATGGAAACGCGGAGCAATGGCCGGGCCTACTATCGTTTTGAATTCACCGACAAGCAGCACCAGCAACTACTTGAAATCGTCAAGCGCATTCCCGCGCCGGTGATCCTCTCCGGCTATTATTCGGCCATGTATGCGGAGGCTCTGTCAGATTGGTGCACCATCACGTTCCAGTCTCGCACGCGGGGCGGGCGGATGGCAACCGAATGGCTTTGGATGAATTACCCGGAGCCGCTTGAGTTGCACGACTATCACTATCTCGGCGGGACGTTCCGGGAACGGGAGCGGATCAAGCGCAAGCGCAATCGGTGGAAGGCCAAACTGCTCAGGATGCCGGCGTTGGAGCGACACGCAATCCTCTCAGCCATTCAGGAACTACGATCGCCCGCATCGTCAGAAATGGCAGTGGCCGCCCGGGCGGCAACGCCGGATATGACGTTGGGCGCGCCCATCGCCGAGATAGGCGATGCTGGCAGCCACCTCGCCAGAATGGGCGTTGTCTTCGAGGCGTGATCACCACGCTGGAAGTGACGATGCAGCCGGCTACACCACCGGAAACGGCGATGCAACCAGGCCGGAAATGACGATAGCGGCTGCTGCTTGCCATTGTGACTTGGTCGGCAGGCCGTGACGGAGTGCGGTCACGCCAAGCTCGGACTGTCACGGCAACTTTGGAAAGTTGAAGGTGAAATTAGTTCTCTCTCTCTTTCCCGGAATTGACTTGCTCGGTCGCGGGTTCGAGGCCGAGGGCTACTGCGTAGTTCGTGGGCCGGACTTGCTTTGGGGCGGCGACATACGCGAGTTTCATCCGCCCTCTGGCAAGTTCAACGGGATCATTGCTGGCAGCCCGTGCCAGGATTTCAGCAAGGCCCGGCGCTCACCGCCGAGCGGATATGGCAACGAAATGCTCGCCGAGTTTGCGCGCGTGGTTACAGAGGCATTCCCCGATTGGTGGTTGCTCGAAAACGTGCCAACGGTGCCGCGCATTCAGGTAGCCGGCTACTCAGTGCAGCGGCTCGACTTGAACGCCCGCGAGTGCGGCATGAGCCAACGGCGGCTTCGTCACTTTCAATTCGGCAGCCGGCACGGCCTCGTCATTTCGCCCCAACGCCAAACGCCACGTGGCCGGGCCGACGAACCGATAGCGCTGGCTACCGAGGGCAAGCGAACGGATCGCCGCGACTTCTCCGACTTTTGTGAGATTCAGGGATTGCCGCGCGATTTCAAACTTCCGGGCATGAGCATCGCCGCGCGCTATGCGGCTGTAGGTAACGGGGTGCCGATCCCAATGGCCCGCGTGATCGCCAGAGCAATCCGCGACAGTCGGCTATTGCCCGACGACGCCCGCCTGTGCGCATGTGGCTGTGGCCGCCTGGTTGTTGGCAAGGGGATTTCAGCGACGACGGCCTGCCGTAAGCGGCTTGAGCGATCCCGCCGAGTTGTGACTTGACCGGCGGACTGTGACACGGCCACGTCACACAGCGGTCACAGTGTCACGCTTGTGATCAACCTGGCTGCCTGTGACCGTGTTCGGTCACGTGGCGGTCGCCGAGTCACACCGTGACCCGCCGTCAAGCGTGACCATCTAGATGGTCACATATCGAACACCGTCACGGAGTTGTGACCCGCGCCGCGCGTGGCGCCGTGACGCTTCGAGCAGTCACAGCCGTGACTTTGACACAGTTGTGATCCAACGTGGGGTCTCTGCGAGCGCCGGGTCACACGGCCCAAACGGCCGCCCGCGCCGCGAATGGCGATGGATGCCGGCAAGCATCGCCGGAAGTGAAGTTACTGCACTGAAAAGCCCCCGACATGGGGGCTTTTGCTTTCACTTGGCAGGCTTGAGATACTTGCGCCAGGACCGGAAGAACCTGACGATAAACCAGATGGCGGAGAGCTCGAGGATGACTGTGGCGGCGATCAACGGCCAGAGAAGGGGGCTGGAGATGCAGTGTGGTCCGTGATGTAGTTCTATCTGCCAGCAGTAGAGCAGGGTGATGATTGGCCCCAGGATGAAAGTCGTAGCGCCACGGATGGCGAGGTAGGCCAGCATGATGTTGCCGGCCAGCAGGAAGACGAACGGCAAGGTGACACGACGCCAGAGCTCACCCAATGACGGGGATAGCATTCTTGATCCACATCCACACGGCCAGCGCTCCGCGTGCGATTTCCATCACGAGAATGACCCCGATGACAATGCCCAGCAGCCTCAAGTCGAAAAACGATCCGACCCATAGCAGAAGCGGCGCGAGGCCGAATTGCACAATGGACAATATCAGGCCTATTAGATTGAGTGTGGCATGGAGAGGAAGCTGATCCTTGAGCGAATCAATGATTTGCTGTGCGCCTGTGATGAGCCAATGCCAGAAGTTGTAGTTGAACATCTTACGCCTGGGTCGCCTTCTCAAGCCAGCGCTCCTGGATGTAGAACCACACGAGCAGGAGCAAGCTGCCATTGAACAGCCATTGCATCCACTGATAAATCCCGCGCTCGCACAGCAGATTGATCGTGAAGCACACGCCCTGGGTTATGGCGCTACCCAGCACGGCGCTCGTGCCCACCGAACATTCAGTTGAATAGACTGGCCCATCCACCTCAAAGGCAAAATTGCCGGATAGCAGCCCCTCGGCTTCCTGCATGAGCGTGGCGTCGTCTGGCAGCGCCGATGAGCAACGTATGCCCGTATCCCAGCTAATCGAGCGCGTGAAGTTCAACAGGAATTTCAGCACGTCTGCTACTTCTGCCATAGTTCCAAATGGTTCATACTGAGTCATGCCCGTCATCAGGTCTGTCCATTCCAGCGTGTTCACTGGCGACCATGCAAACCACGAGAGAGCACGGCATACTTCGAAGTCCATCCACCACGCCAGATTGAACGAATTAGGCGGTCGGCCACAAACGGCTTGCCAATAGGGTTCGGGTTGAGTTGGGACTGGCTGAGGTTGATCGATCGGCACAGCCGTGACTGTCGGGAAGACCGTGCCCTGTGCCTGAGCGGTGAGTTGGGCGATAGCCGTCTGTTGCGCGTTCAAGGTGGCTTGAATTTGCGCCACCTGCGTCTGAGCCGCGGCTTGCGCCGTCGCGTTCAGGTCTGGCGCTCCGAGTGTTTGGGCGATGGAGGTGAGTTGAGCGCCATATGTCGCCATAGCAGTCTGAAGGAGATAGCCCTGCTGAGTGGTGGCCGCGTTGGCCGTGGCCTCGGCGTGCTGAGTGGCAGCCACCACGGTCGCCTGACCCGCCTGAATTGTGGCTGTACGTTGCTGCCAATAGGCGGTTGCCGTCTGAACGGCGCGATCGAATTGGGCCTGGCGTGTTGCAGTCGCCGCGTAGCTATACGCGGTCGCCGTTATGCGTTGAGGAGATGTCAATGTCGCCGTGCCTTGCGCTGCGGCCGTAGCGGTGAAACCCCAGACGGCCGTTGTCTCGTTGCCAGCATCCTGTGTCATCTGCGCGGCGGCAGTCTGGGCCCCGGCTGTCTGCTGCGCATACTGCGTCACTGCGACCGCCGCCGCCGCAGTCGCGGTCTGCGGCTCGTAGGTCGAATAAAACGTCGAGCCGTAGTCCAGCATCCAGATCGCCGGCCAGATATTCGGCAGCGACATCGGCATAAGCTCCTCGATGCCCGCGATGAAATCGGACCAGACCAATTGTTTCATGATGGCCCGCTCGTTGATGATGCCCTGAAACTGTTGTACGGCGGTCGAGGTCGTTGACGCAGCATCGAGCACGAAAGTTCTCGATGCTGGCCCTACACCCTGAAACTCCAGGACCGGGCTCTCGACCCGCCCGGTCACGTAAATAATTCCGATCCGCATGTTGTCCGGCACCGGGCCGAGCGGGTTAGCGATTTCGTCGTAGCGCCGCCACAATTCGGCCCCGTTGATCCGCACGGCTGACTTATATGTGCCGGTTCGCCCATCCCGAATCGCCAGAACGTAATCGCTGTCTCTGGTGATCCACAACTTCACACCGACGATGTTTTCCGTGTCTTCGGCTCTCAAGTCGAAATGCAGCCAGGCGCGATCGCCTTGCGCGATCCGCAAATAGCCAGTACCCAACGGCCCGCCGACTGGCTCGTAACTGGCGTTCTGATAGAACAGCCACGGCACGCGGCCCGTCTCAAGCGTCTTCGGGTACAGCGGCCAGAGAATATCCTGCAGCGCATTCGGCGTCGAGGTCGGAATCGCGGGAGGCACGACAGTCACGTAATGGAGTGTGGCAGTCGGCACAATCGTTCCGCTCGGCGTTGGAGTAGACCAGTAACTGCGAGGCGTTGATCCGGCCAGGGGCGTTGTGACAAGTGTCGGGGTTGGATCATCCGGCGATTGCTGTGGCGGAATAAGACCCGGCGCGGCCTTGCCGGAGCATTGATCCATCCAGTATCCAGAGCGCAGGCTGATGTCATCGAGCAATAACCAGTCGAGCGCCGTATCACCACGATAGCCTAGAACAACAAATCTATAATTTCCCGCACCGAGGTTCATAGCATAGTGTGCCCTGGCCCAGCCCGAGGTCGGGTTCGTAAAGTATTTCTCCACTACGTACAGAGTTTTTGTATCCTCGTTGATGAGAAAGACCTGGCCGAATGTGTTCCCCGATCCGGTTTTACCGAGCATGGAAATATACATTGTGCCACCCGGCCATTGGAAATCTTGGGCAATGATCCCGCTGCGGTGTAATTGCGTCGGGGCGTTGACCATGATCATCACCCCGCGGCTCGCACAGCCAGCGCCCTGCGTCAGCAGCGCATTCCATAATGGCAACGCTTGGGGTGGCACATAGCTTGGCGGTAGCAGGCCGGGTACGAGCAGAAAAACAGCCTCCGCATCTGGCATGTTCCACATAGACCCGATCAACTGCACAATCTCAAAATCGCCATCGCGGATGTAGTTTGTAGAGACAGAAACCGGAGCAAGTGTGGGCGTTGGCGTTGGCGTCGCGCCATTCACCGTGAGGATGAGCGCGGGGCGATCTCTTGGAGTTACATATCGGCGCTCATAAAACTGCACACGATTATTCACGCCAGAGCCCTCTGTGTCGGCCTTCAGCAGCAGTCCATAGTTCGAGAACGTCCCCGCTGCCCAGCCGTCAATTGTCGCCGTCGAGATAGGCACGTTGATGACGTCGTACAGCACCGGAGTAGCCGGGACGGACACCCCACCTACTGCCGTGATGTCGATGTCAACGGAACTGCCAGCGCCGGGGGTATACCAGGCATTGCCCGTGCTGTAGTCGTTCCAGGTGGCCTGTGTCTCGCTCCAATCTTGTAGCACACGATAAGCGCTCCAGTCGCCACTGCTCGTCGCCATGGCGCCGTTGTAGACGACGAGCCGTAACGTGGCAGAGGCAACGCTGATCGATGTTGGCAGATCCGATACGGCCTTGAACTCAATCAGCGTCCGTGTGGTGACAACTGGAGTGGAGCCAGAGGAACCAACGTCCTGTTTTCCCTCGCCATCCTTGTTGGTCGTCGCCGCATTGCTGTTGAGCCAGGTATCCACGACCTGCTGTGTTGCGTCCAACTGCGTCGGCGCATAGATCACCGTCGCTGTGCCAGTGAAAACATTTCCCAAGTTCACGTCGTCAATATAGATGTTGCTGCTGCCGACGAACTTGATCGTGTTGCTGGCCGCGCCAGAGGGAGGACAATAGTAGAGCGTCCACGTCATGGGGATGGCTTGATCTTGAAAGCAATCATTCGTGGTGCTGTACGAAACATCCAGGAGCGTTGTCCCGCCGGTGCTGATCGCCCAAAACCAGAAACCGTTTGAAACATCCCAATTGCTGGCCGTTTCTGTAACGCCGCTTAATCGCAGCGAATAGCTGCCCCCATGCGCCTCCGCATTCGATTGGCTGCCCTCAGGGCCCCATCCCGATAGGCCAGATTCAAACGTGCCATTGAGCAGCGTAGGCGTAGGCGTATTGGTCGGGCTTTGGGCGACGACGGATCCGGGCAGGATCAGCGTTCCAAGCCACAGCATGATTACGATTGGCAGGATGACAACGACAAGTCTCGAGCGCATATCAACCAACCTGATGAAAGCCTGCCCGTCTTCCGGCCCGGGCAAGACTGCGGGGGCGGCCGGACGCCCATCCGATGTTGAGCCTACACGCGCGCGCGTACGGCCTTGACGATCGCGCCGAGCACGAGGCCCAGAATGCCGAAACCCAACGTGAAGCCCGCAGAGATGCCAACGATCGGCCAGAGCGAATTCACGATGAGCGAGGCATTGGTGAACAACGCGGTCATATCAAGCGACAGAGACATGGTTCTCACCTCCTCTCCCGTCATAGATTCCGGTTCAGCATTCGCCGGGCGAGGCCGAGCACAATGAGCAGCGCGGCCAGGAGGATCGTCCCGGCAAGCGCGAATACCGCAAGGTCAGCAATGGCCGTGCCGGCGACGATCAGCACGGCTTCTTGGAAATCGGCGAAGTTCATTCGTCTGCGTCCTTGATGTCGCCAGACAGACGACTGACCCAATCGTTGAACATGACGGCGGCGGCCAGGACGATGAACATAATCGCCCCCACGCCGCACAGCGCCCCGATGAAGTTGAATGCCTGATTGCTTATCTCAACCATTGGCGCACCACGTCGTAGATCAGACGAATAGAGATTAGGCTGGCAATGATGAGCCCGACAATGGCGATGAACAACTCGCCGAACGACCAGCGGCGCTCAACGAGCAAGTCGTTGCCGGATGTCAAGATGACGCGGGATTGATAATTGGCGGTGGGCGTGCTCGTGGGAGTGAGCGAGGGAGTGAAAGTCGGCGTCAGCGTGGCCGTGTCGGTCGGCGTCGGCGTGAGCGTGTCGGTCGGCGTCGGCGTGGCCGTGTCGGTCGGCGTCGGCGTGGCCGTGTCGGTCGGCGTCGGCGTGGCCGTGTCGGTCGGCGTCGGCGTGAACGTGTCGGTCGGTGTCGGCGTGAGCGAGGGCGTGAAAGTCGGTGTTGGGGTATAGGTATTCGTTGGCGTGAGGGTGTTGGTTGGCGTGGGAGTGTGCGTGCCCTCGCAAGTCTCAAATGGATAGTCACAGCCAGCACCGGAGTTCCATAGCAGCGTGCGTTCATTGGAGGTGAGAACGCGCTTCCAGAAGCCGACGGGGCCGATTCGGCCATTCCATAGCTGAATATGATCAAAACGAGAACCTACAAGAAATTCCAAACTATCATCAATGGGATAATAACTCAAAGTGCTGGCCGAATCCACATCACCATTATTGATGGAAATGTTTACAGTGTTCGCGTTCGTGTCATACCAAACAATTAGTAGCAACCACTCCGACAATGGTGTTGAGCCAAATGCTTGTGCGGTCACAGAACGATTGGCACTATCAATAAAAAAATCGTACCTGTCACTCGAACCTTGATACCGTATTCCCCACTCATGCCCTTTGGAAGCTATATACTTTGTTCCACTTTTCGGCCCATCGTTATATATCCATGTCACAACTGTAAAATCAACATCGCCCGTACTTACATCTGCATTATCCGCAATGCTCAAATACTCGTTATTCTCCGCCACGAATTGCGCGGCATTTGATGAGATATGACCCGCAGCATAGCCAACGGTGTTGTTGTCTGTCAGATCGCAGCCCGATCCACCACAACCAGTTAACTCGTCATAGCGGACCCCGCTGGCCTCCTCGAGTTTCCAGTAAGCGATGAGGTCATTTGAGAGGGTGCTATGCGACGTCGCGGGCCGCGCCTGCGCGAGTTGGGGCAGGCCGATAACCCCGCCGACCAGCAGGCCGACGATCAGAATGGCGAACGCGGCGCGAAGTTGTTGCTTCATGGCGCAATCACCGACTTGATCCAACCCTGCTCACGCCAGGTCTCCGGCCCGGCGTTGATAGTGCGTTCCCACAATTGGCCAGCGATGCGCGATTGCGCGATGACCATGTAGCCGGCACCATTCGGGCCGGCATATACGTCCACGCGAAACGCGAATGGGGCGTGATCGGGCAGGGCAGTTAGCGCGAAGAGGAGCGAGAGGTCTTCGGCCTGGTCGGTGGGCCGGAAACTCAATCGGTCTACGTTCGTTTCCAGACCATCGGCGGGGACGGCGCTGTGACTGAGGAGGGCTTGATAGTAGCGGCCGTTGTGCAGGCTGGCGTAGTCGCTCTGGAAGGTTTGCAGTTTGACGAGGAGCGCGTCCAACCGGCTGTCAAAGCCGTTGAGCTGCGGTGGGGGTGTCGGGGTTTGTGCGCCCGCTGGCGAGGGGAGAGCCGCGGCCAATGCCAGCAGGATGCCGAGCACGGCGCAGCCAGCGGGGAGAATGGACGATGAGCGGTACATCATCCAGTATATACTACAAATTTCTCCTGAAGGCTATCACTGAATTCGAGCGCACATTCGCAGCAGGCTGATGCGTTACGAATCTCTGGAACGCAAAAGCCCACCGTTTGTGGCGGTGGGCTTAGGAGACGGGGGAAAATATAGGGGATTTTGCGGGAGTACGCTTGGGAAGCAGTTGCGCTACCACTGCGCTACACCCGCAAATTGTAGGCTGCATCTTGGGCCGGGGAGGGCGATTCGACCTTTCTGACCAACCTACAGCCTGCCGTTAGTGGGCAATTCTGCGTCAGGCTGTTACGCACTAGCCCCCATATCCATCCAACCGGATGGGCCTGCCCAATACTACCACAGGCCCCAAGTCTAATCAAGGTTGCCGTTGCCGCGTGACGAATCTCCTTTCCCGTTGCGCCGGCCACGGAGTATCTGATCCATCGGCGAGCCGGCCGCATTTCGCAGGACGTCCGAACCGGTGAGGTGAGTGTAGCGTTCGGTCGTGCGCGTGGTGGTGTGGCCCAGGATGAGCGAGGTGGTTTTCAGATCGCCGGTGTAACGGACGTTGAACGTGGCCGAGGTGTGTCGGAGGGTGTGCGGCCCATGCTGGTTGAGTTCGCGCTCGACGTACTTGCGTAGATCGCGCGTGACCATGGCCGCGACACCGCGCTTGCCCAGCCGGTAGCCGTGCTCGTTCACGAAGAGCGCGCGCTCGCCCTTGACCGGCCGGCGATGCTTCAGGAGGTAGCGGTTCAACTCGCGCCGCAGTTCGAGGCCCATCGGCACGATGCGCTCCTTCCGGCCCTTGCCGAAGACGCGGGCATAGCCCTCTTCGAAGTTCAAACTGTCGAGGTCGAGTTCGGAGAGTTCTTCGAGCCGCACGCCGGTATCGAGGAAGAAAAGGTGCACGCAGTAGTCGCGCCAGGCGTTGTGGTCGCCGCTAGTGCGAACGCATTCGAGCAGGTGATCGGCCTCGGCCTCGGTGAGCGCGTCGGGCAGGACGCTCTCCCCCTTCGGCTTCTTGATCTTCCGCATCGGCGAGCGGGCGATCAGTTCCTCGTCTTCGCACCAATTGAAGAACGTCTTCAGTTGCCGATATTGCATGTCAATCGTGCTATCGGCGAGTTTGCCCTTGCGGCCCGGCGGCGCGGCGATGGCTGTGCTTTCGTCGTTGCCCTGCAGCCACAGCAGGAAGGTTCGGAGATTCTCTGGCTTGAGGTCGTCAAGCCGCAGATCTCCGAAGCGACGGAGGAGGTAGCCGCGCGTAGCCGTGTACAGTTCGATCATGCTGGCGCTGACGTTTTCGGATCGCTTTGCCAGCAGGAAAGCGGCGTAGGCTTCGGTGAATTTGGGTGAGTGGTCATCCGGTGTCATGGAGCATATCCTCTGCCCTCCTCGCAGAAAAGAGAAACGGGCCGCCCGGTTGACAGGACGGCCCGCAGAGTGTTAGACTGTGCGCGCCACCGACGCAACCGGTTGGCTCACGACCTCCCGCCGCTTTGCCCAGAGCGCGCGGGAGGTTTTCGTATTGGCGTCTACAGGATAGCACAAGTGAGCGAGTCGAGCAATACCCATCATCCCCAAAATCAAAGCCACTTCCGCAACCCCTCGCCACTCACCAGCTCTATACCCAATTCGCGCCCGCGCTCGATCGCCCCGGCGGCGAACCCGGCCCGCGTGACGACGTAGCCGCGGCTCGCGCCGACGCTCTGCATGATCCCCGCGCAGTAGTCAACGTCGCCGGCCGTGCTCGCCACGAGTGACGGCGTGCAATAGGCAATCCCCGTCTGGCCTTTGGTGATGAGTTTGAGAACGATGCCGCCGTGGCTCGGCCGATCGAGCGTGGCGACGTGGCAGCCGAGCAGCGTGAAGACGTGGCGAATGCCGACCATGAAGGCCTCGGGCGATTCGTTCAATAGCGTCCAGAGTTGCTTCGAGCGTTTGCGCGCCGGCAGACGAACGAGCGCGGCAAAGCGGGCTTCGAGCGCCGGATCGGAGCGCTCAAAGCGGCGTGGGATGACGAACGACCCGCCGCCCAGCTTGGTGATGACCTGTTGCATTCGTTCCAGGCGTTGCGAGGCCTCGCGTGGCTCGGCGCCCACCGGTGAATCCGGCGATGCTGCCGGCGTTGGGGCAATGTCGAATTCGGACAGGCTGATCGGGTCGGTCTGAGACCTGGCGGCGCGTTCTTCGGGGATCAGATATTCGGGCGGCGCATAGAGCACAGTCGGCTGCTTGAGATCGCGTTGGGCTTCGCGCAAGCGTCGGGTGAGTATTTCGCCGTCCACGAATTCGAGAAAGAGGGGATGGTCGTGTTCGGTGCGCTTCTGGGCTTCGGTGAACGATCCGAGCGTGTAGAGGCGCATCTTTCCCACGGGCGTGTCCTGCATCACATCGAGAAAGTCGGCCAGGGCGTGGGGGTGCAGCGTGCTCGTGTAGCGGAAGGCGCGCAGATATTCTTCGCGCTCGTAGGCGCGATTGTTGAACACGATGTCAATGCCGCTGTCGCGCTCGCCGGCATAGGTCGCGTCGCACGAATGCTTTTCGGCGAAGAACCATTGAAGCAGGAGAGCGAAGTCAGCAGCGGTCAAGCCGGCGAGTTCGTCGAGGTTCATCTCGACGAATTGCTGGCCGTAGAGTTTGCGCTCCTGACCTGTCAGTTTAGGCCAGAGCGGCAAGGCTGTCACGCTTGCCCCCAATGATCCTCACCTCCGCCCCAATCACCCTCGGCGGGTAGGTCCACCGCCAGCGACGACGAACGATCGGCGGGGCTGTCATGCCCTGCCGTATCGCCTCGCCCAGGCACTCCCGGCCCTCGGTCCCCAGCGCCAGGCAGAGCCAGTAGAACTCTTCCTCGTCAGGACTTTTTAGACTTCCGCGTTCGTTGCTCATTGGCGATCTTCACCATCTCCCGCGCCAGATGCAGCATCCGCTCTTTTTCGTCGGGCGGGGCCTGTTGGTAGAGGTGGATAAGCTCATCAACGCCCGAATCGTAATTGGGTGCCTTGGGCAATAAGCCAGCCTCTTTGAATGCCTCTTCGGGAGGAATATTCATGGCTTGTGAAATCAACAAAAGAGCATCCCATCCAATGCCCTTCTCCCTACTTCTAGCCTTACTGATAACCGAATGGGCAATCCCCGCTTTCTTAGCAAGCTGATTGTCATTCAAGCCCAATTTATCCAATTGATTGTCCAACCAGGGGAAGAATGTTTGTGGGAGTTGTTTGCTCATGAAGTGTGTCGCCCGACACATTATGTCTGGTTTTGCTTGGTCTGTAGACACGATGAATGTTACTATTGACACAGAGATATTGCTATGATAGTATGTGTCCATAGACACAGTAAGATTGGTTTTTGGACACATGGCAAAGCTGCTTACCCCCACCCAAACTCTCAAGCACTGGGCCGCCAGCGAAGACAAGACTGCCGCTGACTTCGCCCGCGAAACTGGCTATCAATACAACTACACCACGCAGTTGTTTCGCGGCGACCGCGAGATCACACCTGAAACGCTGGGCTGGATTTGCATCGTCTACGGCGGCCAGGTCGCCGAGCCGATCGCGGCGGCGATGCGGGCGGCGGGGGTGACGAAGAAGACGAACGGAGGCGAGTGATGTTGTACATCAGGCCCTTTGATTTAGAGCAGGCATGGAAAGAGGTTTGGGATGGCCGACATTGGGCGCTGGCGAAAGTCTTCGACACCCCATTGCTGTCTTTCGGAATCGACGGAGGCCGGATCGGCAAACTCGCGATCTGGCCGACCACAGCCGAGAAGACGCTGACACGCGCGCTCTACAACTTCGATCAGGGGCTGGACTTCGACCGGTTGGATGATGGGGGGCGAAAGTTCTACGAGGAAATCCTAAAGGCGTTCGCATGATGTTTCGCCGCGCGGGAAGTGTGGCCGGTTCCGGGGCCGGGCACACCCGCGCGGTTTTGTTTTGGCCCAATTATGAACATAGAACTCTTCGGCATTCTCTTACCCGGATGGTGTCTGCCCGCAATAGGGCTTGTAGTCATCGGCACTTTCTTGATCATGATAGCCAAGATCGACAGTAGCCAGGGGAAGTGAAATGCGCGGCGGTCAAGGCCAATGGGCGGTTTTGTTTTGCAATCATGAGGCGAACATGAAGAAACGATCTAAACCTACACGAGACATCGTGACGATCTACGAGGATCCATACACGAAAACGAAAGCCGAAGGTCAGGCAGAACTGGTGAAATTCATTGGCTATGACCAATCTCCAAATGTCGAGAGACATCTGGTGCATTTCATCGGCGATGCGCCGGATCAATTTGTGGAGCGCACTATCGTAACTGATGCGGGTGAGTAGTGAATTGCGCGGCGGCGTGGTGGGAACACGCTGACACAACCTAAGGCGACGCCTGGCGGGAAACAAGGTCACAAAATCAGCGACCGTAGCCGAGGATCTGCGAACTGGGTGACGAGCCAGACACTAACCGCCAGTGTTCGGGTCAAGCAAGCCAAAGCCGGTTCGAATCCGGCCCGCGCATCATGCTCAAAAACTTGTTGGGCTGCGAGTAACAGGAAAGAGCATGCAGCCTGCCGGTTGATCTGGGTGACGGCGGCGTTCCCGAGCCAGCAGAAGATGCAAAGCGCCCAGACGAGAAAGCAGCCCCAGCGCGATTGTACGTGCTGATGAAACAATGGGGGTGAGTGATCTGGCAACTCACCCCCGACAATTCAACCGGTTGCGGAGGAGCAAATGGAAACCCAAGTCTCAAACCCCACATCTCAAACCCCACATCTCGACGCGCTGTTGGCGAAGTACGACGCAGCGCAGAAGGCCGAAGAGGCGCGGAAAAACCGCGAGGACGCAGAAGCCGAGCGCCTGCGGGCCGAAGAGGAAGCGGCCTGGGCACAGGAAGCCCGCGCGTGGTTCGAGAATTACCTCGGGCGAGAACTGGTCGCTGAACTACTGGACGGGACACCGCCAGTTGTTTATCCACCCGTCAATATTCATTTCACAACTCGGTTCGCAGATCTTTCTCTGGAGGCTCATCATAAAAGCGGCGAGTGTTGGATCAAAGGCAAGTATAGCAATCTCAGGCTGCCCGTTCGTGATGAACTCGAGGTCGGACAACTCATCGCCACGGCGCACAATCAGCAGGAGCGAGTGCGGCGCGAGGCCATCGATCGCACAATCTCGAACATTCAGCATCCGTATTACGACGGCGAGAGCGAGATTGAGCATTCGGTACAGTGTCCCTATGACCTGCTGATCGCCAGTTGGCCGGATGCGGCTGACGAAGTGCGCCCGGTGCTCGAAGCGAAACTCGCCGAGATTGCGACGGCCAAAGCCGAGTATGAAGACGCCAGGGAAGCGGCACGCGAGGAACAGGAGCGGGTGTGGCATCCGTTCACGCTCTTCGAGATCGTCCACGCCACCACGCCCGCTGATAGTGAGCCGGTTGTCGAATCGGTCTACAGCACCTATCCCATGACCCTCTTGGGCTGGTGGCCCATCCTCGATCATGGCGAGATCGTCTCCATGCGAATCCCGTGTGTCCTGCGCGTGGAAGAGAAATACATCGCCAGCCCCGAGGCGGCCCCGCACTCGGCCTGTCGCACCACATGCAAAGCCGGCGTTCGGATCGTCTATCCGCCAGAAAACGTGAACGAATAAACCGGTTGCGGAGGAGCAAATGGAAACCCAAGTCTCAAACCAAAAGCAGGCAATTGATATGCTCGTGCGGCAGAAGGTCATCGAAGAGCGCGAGGCGTGCCGGTTGATCGCCGAAGAAGCCGCAATCGCGTGGATTGAACAGGGCGAGTTAGTGAAGGGCTTTTCCGCGCGGGGGATTGGAATCATGATCACCGCGCGTTACATGAACATGACTATGGCAGAGGTCGAAGAAGCGATCGCTGTCACCGCCATTCCCGGCGATGCTCGGCGCTGCGGCCAGTGCATACCCAACGGGATGATCTACGTTCGCCAGGATGGAGCGCACGTCTGCGCGAATTGCAGGCACGTGCATAGCGGCGGGCAAGCCCAATGACCACCTGTGCCCGCCCCGGCTGTCGCCGGCTACTCCCACGCAAACGCACACGGCCCTCGGCCTATTGCTCCCCGGCCTGCAAGATGAAAGCCTTTCGCGCTCGGCGATCTGCGCTCAAAGAGCGAGCGGTGCAGAAACTGGTCGCCGATGCGCGCGCGGTCGTGGACGCCTGGCAGGCCCCAATCGGCAAAGGCTACAACTTCACCCCGGCGCTCGAACAACTGTGCCGGAATCCCCTCGTGTCAGGCCAGCAGGCCCAACGGCCTGAAGTCTCCTCCTCGCAACCCCGGCGCGGTCCTCGTATTGGCAACGACAAGGCCGCGCCGGGGCAGGGGGGTGAGGGATGAATCTTTCAGACCCGCCCCCAATGCGATCGTACGCCGAATGGTTGGAGGCTAACCCCGACATTGAAGAATCAGAGGAATGCTCCGACTGCGACGGCAAGGGGATAGTCGAGTGCTACACGTGCAGAGGCACGGGAGAAGTCGAGTGCTCAGGGTGCGGAAACGACCGCGACTGCGATGACTGCGACGGCACGGGCGAGATCAAATGCTCGGATTGCGCGGGCCTCGGAAACCAAGCTCACGCTCTCTACGAACAAACACGTCAGCGCGAGGAAGCACTTTGGAGAAAACACATCACCCTCGTCACTGTGTCAAAGTAACGGCTGTGACTGCTCGAAGCGTCACAGCGCCAGGCAGGTCACTCTGTGACGGTATTCGATACGTGACCGACCTGGTTAGTCACGTTGACAGCGGGTCACGGGTATGACTCGGCGACCGCCGCGTGACCGAGCACGGTCACAGCCAACCAGGTAGGTCACGGGTGTGACTCGGCGATCGCCGCGTGACCTGGTCGTGTCACAGTTCACCGATCAAGTCACAATGGCCAACTCTCGGCGGGTGTGGGGGAATAACAGATGACCAAGAAACATTGGATCATGATCAAGCGCGGATTGAGCGAAGACCCCAAGCATCGTGAGCGGATGGGCGATTTGCTCTGGCTCTATCTCCACATCCTCGACCGCACGGATTGGGAGACCGGGATTGTCTACGGTTGGCGCGATGCCGAGGAAGCCATCGACATGAAGATGCAACCACGCACTCTGCGCGATCAGCGCCAACGCCTTCAAAACCTCGGTTACATCACCTGTAAACAGGAGCGGCGCGGACAACGGATCGTCGTTCACAACTGGAGCAACCCCAAGAACTACTCCGGAGAAGTTCTCAATTGCAGGGTGACACCTGGGGTGTCACCCTTGTTGTCTAAGGGTGACACCGAGGGTGACACCGAGGGTGACACCGAGGGTGCGGAGAATACGAGTAGTTTCCGCGAGCTAACAATTAAAAGATCATGGATCATGGATCATGGATCAGAGAGGAGCGCGGCTGCGCCGCGCCGCGCGCCAAAATCGGCCCCGGAAGTTCATCCCGCGCTGCTCGTTTACCGCGAGGTGACGGGCCATTACCCACACTCCGCAGTTGCAGATCAAGTCATCACAGCCGTCAACGGCAAGAGCGCCGAAGTCCTCACGCCTTTCTACGCCGAGTGGTGCTCGCGCGGCTACAACTCCAACTCGATCAAGTGGTGCACCGAGTGGGCCGCGACCGGAACGATTCCGCCGCAAGGCGCGAACGGGAGAAAGCCGAATGTCAGCGCAAACAATCCAGCAGGCCGTCCGAAACTTGCTGATCCAACCCCGGAGCAGTTGGCCCGCGACCGCGCCATCCGGGCCGCCCGCGACAATCGGAAGTCCTGACTGCCCGACGTGCCGCGGCCTGGGCTACGTGCGATACGACGTCCCGATCGGCCATCAGCTCTTCGGCAAGGCGCACGTGTGTGCGTGTCGTGACGGCGAGATTGCTCAGGTCAATGCCGAGCGTCTGCCCGGCCTGTCGAATCTCCTGCCAACTCAACTCGCCCTCACGCTCGACGACATCGCCGAGCGCGGCGAGTGCACGGCCAAGATGCTCGGCGCCGGGCGCGACTTCGCTGCGTTCCCCTATGGCATGTTGACCGTGTGGGGCGGGCCAGGCAACGGCAAGACCGCGCTCCTCATCGCGCTCGTCAACCATTTCAACACCATCCGCTTTGGCGAGGCCTACTACGTGCGCTTCGTTGACCTGCTCGACATCGTTCGGGCCGGCTACGAGGCCAAAGTCGAGCTTGACGCGCGCCGGCGCTACGAACGGCTGAAGAACATCTGGTTTCTGGCGATTGACGAGATGGACAAAGCCAACATGACCGGCTGGGCCAGCGAGTTCCGCGCCCGGTTCTTCGACGACCGCTACACACTGGCGCGCGAACGGTTGTGCCATACGGCGATCGCGATGAACGACGATCCGGCCTCGTTACCGGACTATTTGTACGACCGTTTGCGATGGGGCGCCGCGCCGGGCGCGAATGGGTTTCGCATCGTTCACAACGCCGACGAAAGCGCACGGCCGGTAGGTCTATAGCAATGGCAATCACCGATCTGCAATTCAACCAACCTATTACCCTGGCCGACGATCCAAAGTTCCTCGGCTACGTCTTCGGCCTGAAGGCGAGCGACGACGCCGACGTCGGGCCGATGGTGATGGTCTCAATCGCTCAATCTGGCAAGACGGGACTGAAGGGCAATCGGGCGATCGCGCTCGAGCGCATCGTGCCGACGAGCGGCCGGCCGCGCGAGCGCCGGGGTGAATGATGGCGCGACCATTCAATAGCGATCCGGTGGCGTTCGAGCTGCTCGCCATGATCGTCGAATTGGAAATGACGGACGAAGTGAAGTCGCTCTTTCAGGTCGCTACGATTTGTTTGCTCGAGTACTCGTGGGGCTGGCGGCTGTTGGGATTGCTCGAAGAGCAACGGTACGTCACGGTGGAGCGAAATGGGCGCGGCGTGCCGCTCAAGATCGCCTCGACCGAACAAGGCCGAAAGGCATTGGCAGAGCGTTGTGAAGAACGGGCGGAAGGGGTTTTAGGGGGCATCTAAGGGGTTGTAAGCAGGGTTGTAAGCATGGGCAGTGTCCTAAGAGATGGCGATAGTCTCACAACGTTCAAAACGGCCATTTTCACCATTGTGGGAGGAGATGAGCCGACGCGCTCACAACTGCGAAATATCGGACGCGAGTTGGCGAATATTGCCGGCCGAAGCAAGCCGTGGAGCGGAGGGCATCTCTATAACGTGCTTCACTGCGAACGTATGTCGAATGAACGATTGGGCATTCACCCCGATCTCTTTGACGCGGCGTTGAAACGCGCCGACATGATCGCCGCGAATGCAAAAGTTCGGACGGTCGTGATGGCACGCGGGGTGCGGGCCGGCGCGATCGTGTTGGCGCGATCGCATAAGTGTTTTCGCCGGTCGTGCAGGATCGTCTTCGTGCCGGATACGCCACACCGGAAGTATTGCAGTGACGAGTGTGCGGCGCGAGTGGAAGCGCATCGGCGGAAGGAACGACAGCGCCGGCGGAGAGAGAAGGCGAGGAGGCGAAGACGATGAACGCATTCGACTTGGTAGGCTTTGTTTTGGTAATGGGCATCATCGTGGCTTTGATTGGTCTCTATTTGTCCATGAGGCTATCATCCGGAATAGAAAAGTATTTCGAGGAAGAAGAAGAGAAACTCAGACGATGATAGCCGATCCACTTGCACTGTGCGCGTTAGGGTTTATCGCCACGATGATGGTCGCTCTATGGATCGGTTTCCTGCTCTGGTATCGGCGGAACAATGACTGATCGATTCGCGATCGTCGTCATCCTGTTCATCGCTGTCGCCGTGCTCGCCGTCGGCGCCTTGGCCGGCGATGCCTACGTTCGGAGCCGGCCAGCGGTCATCGAGGCTGTGGCCGCGCGCGAGATGGCAATCGCCGAGCAAGAGCAGGCGAGGGCAGAACAAGAACGGGCGCGAGCGGCTGCGGAACGTTCGCAAGCGGCCGAGGCGCAAACGCGGGCCGATGCGCTGCGGGCGGCGCTGCCGTCACTCACGTTGAGCTTTCGCTTCGTTGCGATTGGTATAGGCACCGGCCTGGCGGTGTTGCTCATCGGCGGGTCGTTGGCGGCTGTGTGTTGGTTCAACGTTCGGGCGCGAGTGATCTATCCGAATAGCGCGGGCCAGTGGCCCATCGTCATCGAGCGCAAGTTCGGCGGGGCGCTGTGGTTGGTAGATACAGCGCGCGGCCTCGGGCCGGTGACGCAAGTGGACTGCGACCAGGCGACTATGCCACTGCCGGCGAGCGAGGCAACAGCCTTGCAGATCGCCACGCAAGCCCAGGCGGCCACGGCGATGATTGGCATTGCGCGCCAGAGCGATACGCCCGCTGAACGGATCGCCGAGCGCGTCAAAGCTGCGGCCGAGAACCTGCCCGCGCCGACTTTCGCCAATGCCGCTGACGGCGGGATGCAGATGGTCTACGTCAAACAACCGGGGAACTCGAAGGCCGCACGCGAGAAGCAAGACCTCGAGCAATTCATCCGGTTGGGTTGGGGCGCGCGCGGGCTATCGCGCCGGGCGTGGGTGCCATCGGTGTTCACGAAGACGGGCAACCGTTGCACACGCGGCTATTACGAGAGCATCATGGAGACATTGGAGAAGGCGGGCCTGGCCGCCAAAGACGAGTCCGGCGCCTGGTCGGCAGTGGTGGATATGGACGAGGCACTGGATGCCTTCGGGTTAGCGCATGAGGTCGAAGATGGGCGTGGGTAGGCGGGCCGGGCTGGGCTGGGTGGGCAAAGCCCCCGAGTATTTTCGCGTCCCGCGCCATGAACGGGGTAGGGAGGGGGGATGATAGTCTTTGTTCTGGGCGCTCTCGCCGGATGGATCGTTGGTCTATGGACTGCGACGGGGATCACCATCGCGGTGTATCAATGGCAGCAGCATGGAGGTCACGATGGAATGGGGAACAGCTCTGCTCGTTGTCTGCTGTGTGTTGCTCACCTATTGCATTCACGCGCTTGCCAGGGGTTTGCACGACTGGCTCAAGCGCAACACCTGGATCATTGATTGATATGACCGACCGCTACACCGCCTGGCTGGCTGTCATCGCACAGCGCGATTGGGCGTTGACGCAGTTCACGTTGATTGCGCTCCTCGTCGTGCTGGCGTGGGAGGGCATTCGGCTGTGGCCGGAGCGATTCCGATCGGTGATCCGTTTTGGCTTCCTGTTGGCCGGAGTGATCGCGTTCTATGCGTTGGCGGCAATCAACGTAGCGATGGGGGCGCGATGAAAGGCGAAAGCCATATCGTCCTCGGCGCGGCCGCGGGCGCGGCGCTGCATCTCGCCGTTCCCTATTTGCCAGCCGGTGTCTTGCCGCTCTCGGTCGTCATTGGCGTGAACGTGGTCGGCTCGCTCCTGCCAGATATTGACAGCGACGAATCGATCATTCGTCAGGCGACGGGCACGAATCGGCGCTCAGGATGTTTGGGTTGGATCGTGTCGCTTGGCTTCTCGCTCTTCGGCGGGCACCGGGCGATCACGCATTCGCTCATCGCGCTGGGCCTCGTGGCAGGGCTGGCGCGATGGGCCGGTCAGCCCTGGGCGCTGGCGTTCGCCGTCGGCTACGCCGCCCATCTGCTGGCCGACATGCTCACGCGGGCGGGCATTCCGCTCCTGTGGCCGTTCACGGATCGGCGGTTTCATCTGCTGCCGCGGCCGCTCAGGGTAACGACCGGCACGTTGGTTGAATATCTTCTCGTGCTCGTGGCGGTGATTGGAGTGGCGAGGCTATGGCCGTTTTGATTGACACGGTGAAACGCAGATGGTGGGTGACGGAACGTTACGTGTGGCCGTGGCTGCTGGTCGTGAGCATCGCGGCGGTCGCATTGCGGTTCACGCACATCGTCTACTACCCGCTATGGTTCGACGAGGCCTGGAGCGCGTGGGTCGCCGCGCTGCCGTTCGATCGGATGATCAATGCCGTGGCCGGCGACGTTCATCCGCCGCTTTACTTCGTCAT
>Ga0209324_10000627_pt1 | contig 24496 bp, 20 predicted proteins | sample Rifsed19ft3_FD_184015 | JGI IMG/M metagenome (GOLD analysis project Ga0209324, IMG submission 184015) | Soil microbial communities from Rifle, Colorado, USA - sediment 19ft 3 (version 2) | ecosystem: Environmental > Terrestrial > Deep subsurface > Rock core/Sediment | place: Rifle, Colorado...
GGAGAGGATGGCCGGGTTCTACGAGCGGTTGATGGCCGGACGCGCCGCCTAGGCCGCCGGACGGGGGTACATCGCACACAGCCGCTCGTACATCTGCACGAGCTTTCGGGTGGAGTCCTCGACCGTGTGGGCCTCCGCGACCGTCCGCGCGTTCCGACCCAGCGCATCCCGGTCCCGGAGACAACGCTCGATCGCCGCCGCGGCCGATGGGACGTCGCCGGGAGGGAAGAGGGCGCCGTTCCAGCCCTCTCGCACGAACTCCGGAATCGCGCGGAAGTTCGCGCCCGCCACGGGCTTCCCGCTCGCCATCGCTTCGAGGACGACCATGCCCTGCGTCTCGAACGTCGAGGGGATCGCGAACGCGTCGCAAGCCGCATAGTGAGCGGGGAGGTCTCCGTCCGGGACGAAGCCCGTGAAGACGACGTCCCGCTCCAGCCCCCGCCGCCGCACGTGCGCCCGAAGCTCGGCCTCGGCGGGCCCGCTCCCCACGAGCACGAGCTTGGCGGTGGGGCGGCCCTCCCGGAGCCGCGCGAACGCGTCCACGAGGACGGGGAGGTTCTTCTCCGCCGCGATCCGGCCCACGTGCAGGATGACCTCATGGCCGTCCAGGCCAAGCCTCTCGCGGATCGGAGCCCCGTCCAGGTCGGGACGGAACCGTCGGACGTCCACTCCCGTGGGAATCACGTCCGTGAGCCGCATCCTCGGCGCGAGGGCCTCGATCTCCCGGAGGATCGCGCGGGAGGGCGCGACGACGGCGCGGCACCGGTGGAGGTACACGCGAAGGTAGAGCCGGACGCCCCTCGCGAGGAGGTTCACGTTCAACCGGAACGGGGAGTAGTACGCAAGCGCGTCCACGACCATCGTGTGGAACGTGAGCACGAGAGGGCGCTTGCACTGCCATGCGGACCACATCCCCTTGAAGCCCATGAAGCCCACGCCGTGCGCGTGGACGAGGTCCGCGTCGATCTCCTCGATCCACTCGACCTCCCGGCCCGGGAGCATCGCGAGCCGATACCCCGGGTACCGGCGGAACTCCCGCGCACGGACCCAGATCACGTCCTTGTCCCGACCGACCCGCTGACCGGGGACCTGGGGCGCGAAGACGACGACCTCGTGGCCGAGGCGTGTGAGCTCTCGATTCGTCGTGAGGAGGGACGTGACGACCCCGTCGACGGTCGGGAGGTATGTGTCCGTGAACACGGCGATCTTCATGGCCCGCGAACGATCCGCCGCACTTTGCGAACGACGTCCTCGGGCGAGCGCCCGAGCACGCGGATCATTCCCTCCTTTCCGACGGCCCCGGGGTCGTGGATCGCGTCCGGCACGCGACCCGCCTCCCGGATCGCCGCCGTCGTGCCCCACTCCATCGTCGACGTCCCCTCGGGCTGCTTGCTGCGATCGAACGTCCCGAGCCGGAGCCGCGCCCGCTCGAGGCGGCGCAAGTTCTCCGGAGCGTACTTCAAGTTTGTGGCGCTCCGCATGGATGCGTCGAACCGCATCGCCGCCAGGACGACGCGCGCGACGTGCTTGCTCGCCCCGAAGTCCGCGCCGCCGGTCACCGCCACCCCGGTGCCGACGCGCTGGATCCGCCCGCGGAGCGCGCACACGTCCTCCGCCTCTTCCGCTCCGGGCAGCGCGTACGCGAGGTTCGTCCCCACCTCCGGGACCCAATCCGGCGAGAGGATGCCCTCGAGAGCCGCCGCGGACTCGGTCACGGCCCGCCACGTGCCAAACCGATCCGGCGTCCAGTGGGAGTTGATAATCCCGACGCCCCGCCCCACGCGGTAGGAGGTCAGGAATCCTGCTTGGATCCGGCGGCGGGCGAGCGCAACCGCCCTCCGAAGGGGACGATGGAGCGCGAGGTACGCCGCCACGGACGACGCGAGGGCGCACCCGCTCCCGTGGAGTTCCGCGTCGAAGCGGGCACTCCGGTATTCGTGGAATCTCCCGTCGTAGAGGAGGTCGACGATCGCGCCCCGAAGATGACCGCCCTTCACGAGCACCGCTCCGGGTCCGAGCGCGGCGATCGCCTTCGCGGCGCGGCGCATGTCCTCGGGATCCTCGACGGGGAACCCCGCGAGTTCCGCAGCCTCGGGGAGGTTGGGCGTGACGAGGGTCGCCCGCGGGAGGAGCCGATCGACGAGTGCGTCCCGGAGGTCCCGCGTCCGGAGGCTCGCCCCGACGGTCGCGACCATGACGGGATCGACCACGAGCGGCGCGCGCTTCGGGAGTCCCTCCGCGACCGTCTTCACGATGTCCCGCGAGTACAGCATCCCGGTCTTGGCGGCGTGGACGGGGATGTCCGAGAGGACGGCCTCGAGTTGCGCGCGGATCTCCCGCACGGGGAGGGGGAAGATCGAGGTCACGCCGCGCGTGTTCTGCGCGGTGACGCACGTGACGACGGAGCACCCGTGCACGCCGACGGCGGCGAACGATATCAGGTCCGCCTGGATGCCCGCGCCGCCGCCGCTATCGCTGCCCGCGACCGTGAGCGCCGTGCGCATTCGCTGGACGATGCCAGGGGGCGTTAAGAACCCCCCGGCCCCGACCGTCGTTCGAATCACACGTCGGGCGGCGGCTCGATCTCCTCGGTCTCCTCCGCGGGCGGGATCTCCTCCTCCGCCTCGGGGGTCTCGGGACCTTCGGGCTCCTCGGCCGTTGCCGTCGCGTCGGACGGTTTCTTCTTGCGCATGAAGAGGAACCCGACTAGGGTCGCGACGATGATGAGCACGAGCACGAGCCACGCCCAGACGGGAAGCCCGAGCACGTTGCCGTCCGGCGGAGCCACATTCACGACGATCGTCACCGTGTCCGTTGCCGTGTTCCCGGCGAGATCCCGGACGGTGAGGGTCACGGTGTACGTGCCGGCGGTGTCGAACCGATGCGTCGGGCCCGACCCGTAGAGCGTGACGCCGGTACCGTCCGTGAACGTCCACGTCCAGTTCACGACGCCGACGTTGTCCGAGGACCCCGAGCCGACGAACGTCACCGTGGCCCCGACGGTCACAGTCTGGTCGGGGCCGGCGTCCGCGTCGGGATCCGTCGTGTCGGTCACGGTGACCGTCATCGTGTCCGAGTGCGTGTTCCCCGCGGCGTCCCGGACGGTGAGGGTCACCACGTACGTGCCGGCGGTGTCGAACCGATGCGTCGGACCGGATCCGTAGATGGTGACGGCGGTGCCGTCCGTGAACGTCCAGGTCCAGTTGACCACGCCGACGTTGTCCGTAGATCCGGAGCCGTCGAACGTGACGGTCGCTCCCTGATTCACGGTCTGGTCGGCGCCTGCGTTCGCGACGGGGTCCGTCGTGTCGCTGACCGTGATCGTCACCGTGTCCGTTGCCGTGTTCCCGGCGAGATCCCGGACGGTGAGGGTCACGGTGTACGTGCCGGCGGTGTCGAACCGATGCGTCGGGCCCGACCCGTAGAGGGTGACGGCGGTACCGTCCGTGAACGTCCACGTCCAGTTCACGACCGCGTTGTCGTCCGTGGACCCGGAGCCGTCGAACGTCACGGTCGTTCCCTGATTCACAGTCTGGTCGGGGCCGGCGTTCGCGATGGGGTCCGTCGTGTCTGGCGGGAGCACGGTGACCGTCATCGTGTCCGTGTGCGTGTTCCCGGCGAGATCCCGGACGGTGAGGGTCACGAGGTACGTGCCGGCGGTGTTGAACGTGTGCGTCGGACCGGAGCCGTACAGGGTGACGGGGGCGCCATCCGTGAACGTCCACGTCCAGTTCACGACCCCGACGTTGTCCGTGGACGCGGCACCGTTGAACGTCACCGTGTCCCCCTCGAACACGGTCTGATCCGGGCCGGCGTCCGCGACGGGATCCGTCGTGTCGTTCACCGTGACCGTCATCGTGTCCGTGGCGGTGTTCCCCGCGTCGTCCCGCACCGTGAGCGTCACGACGTACGTGCCGGCGGTGTTGAACGTGTGCGTCGGACCGGAGCCGTACAGGGTGACGGGGCCGCCATCCGTGAACGTCCACGTCCAGTTCACGACCCCGACGTTGTCCGTGGACGCGGCACCGTTGAACGTCACCGTCGCTCCCTGGTCCACGATCTGATCCGGACCGGCGTTCGCGACGGGATCCGTCGTGTCGTTCACCGTGACCGTCATCGTGTCCGTGGCGGTGTTCCCCGTGGCGTCCCGCACCGTGAGCGTCACGACGTACGTGCCGGCGGTGTTGAACGTGTGCGTCGGACCGGAGCCGTACAGGGTGACGGGGCCGCCGTCCGTGAACGTCCACGTCCAGTTCACGACCCCGAAGTCGTCCGTGGACGCGGAGCCGTCGAACGTCACCGTCGCTCCCTGGTCCACGGTCTGATCCGGACCGGCGTTCGCGACGGGATCTGTCGTGTCCGTCGAAATCACGTTCAGCTGGATCCACACGGAGTCGATGCCGTCGAACGGGTCCGGGTCGGGACCCGGGTTCAGGACCGCGGTCCCTGTGCCCACGCCGGTGACCGTGACGCCCGGATCGCCGACGGAGGATAGGAGGACGTAGCCGGGTGGCAGGTTGACCGTGAACCGGAAGTCCTCGAACATCGTGTCCCACGACACGTTCACGAGGATCGTGTGGGCCGGCATCGGCACGATCAACGGGTTCTGGAACGCGGAGTTCATTTCGAACCGGATCGGGACGGTCGAGACCACGGGAGCGGGGACGTCGAAGAACGAGAACGAGTCCGAGCCGGGGACGAAGTCGTACCACAGGGCGTCCACCGTGAACATGTCCATGGTCGAAGCCTCCGGGGTCGGGGGGATGAACCCGACGAACGCCAGGAAGGCGTCCCACTCGGCCTGCGAGAGGGCCCCGTTGCGGTCTCCGATGAACCAGTCGACTTCGGCCCGGAGGAAGACGATATCCGTCTCGAAGTACGCGATGAACGCGAGGGCCAGGGTGTCCCACGGACCGACGGTCACGTCGCCCGTGACCAGGTCTGGCGTGGCGGGGTCCAGATCGACGTCCAGCGTCGTGGGCCCGGAGACCGTGACGGGGGAGACCCCCGCCGTGTTGTGGGTCCCGACCCCGCCATCGTCGACCACCAGCGTCCAGTCTCCCTGATACACGGGGAGGGAGTACATGCCGGCGCCGTCCGCAATCGTGGTCTCGTCGATCCCGTTCGCATAGTCGAGGGCCACGACCTGGGCGAACGGAATTCCCAACGAGGTGACGGAGTCGCGGACGACCCCGGAGAGCGTCTCCGGGATGACGCTCTGGAACTCAGTCGCGAGGTACGAGCCTGTCGTGTGGACATTCGTGTCGATCGGGGGACCGGCCGAAGGAACGAACAGGTCCAGCACGACGGAATACGGGCCGTCGATCCCGGACTGGCGGATCGTGATCCCGGGGAAGTAGATGGACACGACCTGCATGCCCACGGCGAGCGTCGCAAAGCGGAACTGGTTGTCGATGAACGTGATGATGGGCAGGTCAAACAGGGTTGCGCTGATGGCGTACACTCCCGCGTCCGCCACGTCGATCGAGACATCCACGCGGAGGAAGTTGTACTCGAAGTCCGGTGGGATGTCGGTGTCCTCCCCTGCGTCCGCGTGGGGGGGCGCGAAGAGGGCCGGGATCGGGTCGAACTGCGAGACCGTGTACGGTCCCGTGGTGTGCACGTTGTAGTCCAGGGGGTTGATTCCGGCGTCGAAGAGGTTGATCTCGACGAGGTACGGCCCGTCGATTCCCGCGATGACCATGGGCAGCGTGGACACCCAAATGGACACGGTCTGCAGGCCGACCCCCAGGGTGAGGAACGAGAAGTTCCCGCCGAGATTGATGGTCATCCCCAGGTCCCAGACATTGAGGAACATGAAGTAGTCCCCCGCCGTGTCGACTTGGGTGGAGACCCCCACATCGATCTGGTTGAACAGCGCGTCCCCGTCCGTGTCGACCCCCGCGTCGGAGTGGGGCGGGCTCAAGGAGGCCGGCGCGGTCTCGAAGTCCGTGAACAGGTACGGTCCCGTCGTGTGGACGTCACCCTCGAGGTACGGACCGAAGGACACGTAGAGGTCCATGAACGCGGTATACGGGCCATTGACGCCGTTCTGCCGGATGGGCCATCCCGGGAAGTCCAACGCGACCGTCTGTCCCAAGCCCGCGGGGAGCGTGACGGTGACGAACGTGGACCCGAGGAAGTTGAAGAAGGAGTCGAACAGGAACGCGTCGATCTCATAGTCCCCGGCCGCGTCGACGTCCAGAACCGCGTTCACGCGGAGGAAGTCGAACAGGGTGTCGGCGTCCGTGTCGATCCCGACGTCAGAATGGGGCGGGGCGAAGGCGGCGGGCTGCATGTCAAACTCCGTGAACAGGTACGGGCCCGTCAGGTGCGTGTCGGAGTCGAGGAAGGGGCCGGCGGCCTGGTAGAGGTTCAGGTTCACGGTATACGGGCCATCGACGCCGTTCGCCCGGAATTCCCAGCCCGTGAGATCGATCGAGACGGTCTGGCCCAGACCGGGGGCCAGGGTGACCGGCACGAACGCGCTCGTGATGTAAGTGAAGAAGCTGTCGTACGCGTCGGCGAAGAACTCGTAGTCGCCGCCGGTCGTCACGTCGACCACGACGTCGACCCTCAGGAAGTCGAAGAGGAGGTCCGCGTCCGTGTCGACCCCCGTGTCAGAATGGGGCGGGGCGAAGAGCGCCCCCGGAGGCTGGAACTCCGTGTAGAGGTAAGGGCCCGTCAGGTGCGTGTCGGAGTCGAGAAATGGCCCAAAGGACTCGTACAGGTCCAGAAAGGCCATGTAGGGGCCATCGAACCCGGAGTTGTAGATGTCGACACCGGGAAGGTCCACGGTGACGACGCCCGGACCCACACCGAGGAACGCCGTGCTCATCCCGCCCGTGATGTAGAAGGTCCCCGTTCCATCCCAGAGATCGACGAAGACGTCGTAGACGCCCGCCGCCGTCACGGCGACGGCCGCGTTCACCTGCAGGAAGTTGAACAGGAGGTCCGCGTCCGTATCCGCGCCGTTGTCCGAGTGGGGCGGGGCGAAGAGCGCCCCCGGACCCTGGAAGTCCGTGTAGAGGTACGAACCTGTCGGGTGTGTCCCGAAGTCGTCCAAGTTGAAGACGTCGTCGTATACGTAGATGTCCGCATTGTACGGGCCGTCAATCCCGGAGTTGTAGATGTCGAGTCCAATCAGGTTGAGTGTGAGGCTCGCCGGACCCACGGGGAGGAAGATGAACGTGCCGTCGCCCGTGATGTACGTGATCCCCGTGCCGTCATAAAGGTCCACGAAGACGTAGAAGTCTCCCGCGATCGACACCGTGAGCTCGACGTTGACCTGCAGGAAGTTGAAGAACGTGTCCCCGTCCGTGTCCCAGCCGTTGTCCGAGTGGGGCGGGTTCAGGAGGGCGTCGCCCTGCGCCCGGGCAAGGGGCGCGGCGAGGACCAAGACGAGCAAGGCCCCGACCACCGCAACGAAACCTCGCGCATTCGCGTGCCGCAATCGATTACCGTAAGAATGTTGAACCATTCTCCCATCCTCGACTGGGGCGCCCACAGCCCTCCATGTATTTAATACGCTCGGGGAAGGAGTCCCGGGGCGGCGGAGCGTTCATGTGCGCCCCTCGCTTCCCCCCGACCGGATGAAGGTCCGGAGCGGCCACCTCGTGTTCGACCGGAAGGTCACGTTCCGGCAGCTCCTTCCCGTCTTCCGCCCCATGTTCCTCAAGTTCCTGGAGGAGACGCAACAGATGCCCGAGGATCCGGAGAGCCTCGAAGTCCTCCTCGAGGAGAACCTGCGGGACCTGCGGAGGAACCGGAAGCCGGAGGGGTACAACCGCGAAGGGAACATGCGCCTGATCTTCCCGATTCCGGACCGACGGATCGAGGCGTATGTGTACTCCAAGACGCGGACGGCCGACGTCCCGCGAATCGTGGAGATGATGAGCCGAATGCTCCAGAAGGCGAGGGTGAAACATACGGTGGAGTGGGACAAGCTCACCCTGTACAAGGAGAAGAAGTCGTCCTAGCCTGATAGCAGGACCTCTGCGACCGTCGTGTACTCCGGACCCGCGGGGTGCAGGACGGAGCGCTTCAGTCGAATCCGGTCCACCACAACGGCACCGAACTCCTCGCCCGCGAACGCGTCGATCGCGGAGCGGACGGCGTCCAGGTTGCGGCCGGACTTCACCCGTGCGACGGTCACGTGCGGTTCCCACCGGCGGTTCTCGGTTCGGAATCCGAGCGCGACGAGATCTCGGTCCAGGTAAGCGGCAATCCTCCCGAGGGGCTCCGCGCCGTCCAGGCCGACCCAGACCACGTTGATTCGACTCGGGCCCGGGAAGGCTCCGGCCCCTCGCATCGTCACCGCAACGGGGGAGACCCCCGCGACGCTTCGTTCCATGATCCTTCCGATGTCCGGGACGAGCGTCTCTTCCGTGCCCCCGAGGAACTTCAGCGTCGTGTGCAGATTCCCGAGATCCACAAGCCGGACATCGCCGCCGGAGTCCGCAAGCGCCCGGCTCAGCGCCTCGACTCTCGGAAATGCGCCGAAGTCTGCGGAGATGAACGCGCGGAACGGCATGCGCACCTAGCTCACGAGCGTCCCGCGGAACGGCTGCCCCGAGATCGCGGCCCGCACCGCCACGAGGTCCCGGCCGTCCACGACGGCCAATGGGATCCGCGCGCGAGCGATGATCCGTGCGGCCTTGGGATCGAAGACGATGGACGGGCCAGCTTGCGTGTGCGACTCCCCCACGAGTCGGACGAGCTCCTCGTGGCTCGCCCGGTCGACCCGTCGGGCGGAGGGGTCCCGCGCGGGGTCCGACGTGTACACGCCGTCCACGGAGGTCGCGTTCACGAGCCGCGCTGCACGCACTGCCTCCGCGAGCTCCGCCGCCACGGTGTCCGTCGTGTGTCCCGGCGTCGTCCCGCCCATCACGACGAGGTTTGATTTCGAGCCCGCCGCCACCGCATCCTGGATCGTGTGAGGCATCTCGTCCGTCTCCGTGCCGCCGAGCGCCGCCATGAGGAGGCGCGCGTTGATCCGCGTGACCTTGATCCCCAGGCGATCGAGGGACGGCTCGGACGCGCCGAGCGCGCGGCCCGCCTCGATGTAGGCGCGCGCGATGCGGCCGCCCCCCGTCACCACGAACAGGCGGTGGGTGCGCGACAGGTCCCGCAATGCCGCCGCCAGGCGCTTGACGGACTCAGCGTCCGGCTCGCCCGGCGCGAGGACGGAGCCTCCGAGGGACACGACGACCGTCTCCATGCCGACGGGGGCCAAGGGTATTTAGTCCTATGAAGATTGGGCTATGGACCATGCCGGAAATGTCCCATCTGGACAAGTACAAGTTCCGCCGCGACCTCGAGGAGATCGAGAAGGCGACCGGGCGGGGCACGGAGCTCGTGACCGTCTACGTGCCGCCGGGCAAGCAGATCTCCGACGTCGCGAACTACCTCCGCGGGGAGTACTCGCAGAGTTCGAACATCAAGTCCCAGTCCACGCGGAAGCACGTCCAGGGCGCGATCGAGTCGATCCTCCAGCGGCTGAAGTACTACAGGCAGGCGCCGCCGAACGGCATCGTGTTCTTCACCGGCCACAAGGCGACGGAAGCGGACCAGACGGCGATGGTCGCGTACGTCCTCGAACCTCCGGAGCCGGTCGCCTCCTTCCTGTACCGCTGCGACTCGGCTTTCTTCACGGGGCCGCTCCACGAGATGCTCGTCGAGAAGGACACGTATGGGCTCGTGGTGATCGACCAGGGCGAGGCGACCCTCGGGCTCCTCCGCGGGAAGCGGATCGAGACGCTGAAGAACGTGCAATCCCTCGTGCCGCGGAAGCACCGGATGGGCGGACAGAGCGCGCGCAGGTTCGAACGGCTCCACGAGCAGGCGATCCACGAGTTCTTCAAGAAGATCGGAGACCTGATGACGGAGGCGTTCCTGGAGCGGGAGCTTCGCGGCATCCTCGTCGGCGGGCCCGGGTACACGAAGGAGCAGTTCGCGAACGGCGAATACCTCCACCACGAGCTCGGGAAGAAACTCCTCACGCCGTACTTTGACGTCGGATACACGGACGAGAACGGGCTGCGGGAGATCGTGGAGGCCGCCCGCGGCGTGCTGAAGGACCTCGACCTGATGCGGGAGAAGGACCTCGTCCAGCGGCTCATGACGGAGATCCGGAAGCCGGACGGCGGGCAGGCGACGTACGGCGAACCCCAGGTGCGGCACGCGCTCGAGCTCGGGGCCGTGGAGATGCTCCTCGTGAGCGAGGGCCTCCGGAAGTCGCGGGCGAAGATCACGTGCGGGAACTGCGGGTACACGAATGAGGCGACGATCAATCGGGACGCGTCGGCGGGGGCGTGCCCGCAGTGCGGGCAGGACAAGTTGGCGGTGATCGAGTCGACGGACGTCGTGGAGGAGCTCACGGCCCGCGCGATCCCGATGGGGACCCGGGTCGAACTGATCTCGAGGGACTCCGAGGAGGGGCAGCTCCTGCTCAACGCGTTCGGCGGGCTGGCGGCGATCCTCCGATACCGGGTGACGTGAGATGACGCACGACCCGTGGGCAGCCGTCCACGCGGAGGCGCACCGCCTGATCGCGGCGGCGGAGGGCTCGCTCGGCCTGCCGCACGCGACGCCCGGGTTCGAGGAGCCTCCGGAGGGAATGGGCGACCTGGCGATTCCCGCATTCGCCTACGCGAAGCATGCCCGGAGGGCACCGCAGGAGGTCGCCAGGGACTTCGCGCGCGCGATGCCGCCCAACCCCTGGTTCCCGAAGGTCGAGGCCGCGGGCGCGTACGTGAACCTGACCGTGGAGTCCGTGCGGATCGCAGACCTCACGCTGCGCACGATCCTGCAGCGCGGCGAACGATATGGATCGTCGCCGCCGAACGGGAGGCGGGTCCTGCTCGAGCACACGAGCGTGAACCCGAACGGGCCGATCCACGTCGGCAACGTGCGGAACGCCCTCATCGGGGACGCACTCGCGCGAATCCTGCGGATGGGCGGGCACGACGTGTCCACGGAATTCCTGGTCAACGACGTCGGGCGCCAGATGGTCCTCCTGGGGTGGGGCGTGAGGCATGTTCCGGAGTCCGAGCTCCCGCCGGCGGAGCGGGAGCGGGACGACTTCCGCCTCGTCCGGTACTACCAGGCGGCGAACGCCCGCGCCGAAACAGACCCGTCGCTCGACGGCCAGGTGGCGGCGATGATGTTCCGGCTTGAGAACGGCGACGCCGGACTCACGCAGGAGATCCACGAGATCGCCGAGCGAGTCCTGGTGGGAATCCGGGAGACCCTCGCGCGGCTGGACATCCGGTTCGACTCGTTCTTCTGGGAGAGCTCCCTCATCGTGAACGGCAAGGTCGAGCCCGTCAAGGAACGGATGCTCGCGCTCCCGCAGGTGGGCGAGCAGGACGGCAGCCACTACATCGACCTCGCCCCGTATGGGATCCAAGGACGGAACACGAAGTGGTTCTTCGTCCGCAAGGACGGCACGTCCCTGTACCCGACCCGGGACCTCGCCTACCATCTCGACAAGTTCGCGAGGTGCGACGAGGCCATCGTCGTCCTCGGGGAGAACCACCGACTCGAGAGCGCGCAGCTTCGGATCGCCCTCAAGCTCCTCGACGTGGGCCGAGACGTCGAGCCCGTCTTCTACTCGTACGTGTCGCTCCCGGAGGGCGGGATGCGGCGGCGGAAGGGGCGGGTCGTCCACGTGGAGGACCTCGTCGACGAAGCGGTCGAACGCGCGTACGCGGAGGTCGAGAAGCGGAGACCGGAGCTGGCGGAGGCGAAGAAACGGGAGATCGCCGAACTCGTCGGCGCGGGGGCGCTCCGGTACAACATCGGCCGCGTGCAGGCGGAGAAGCCCCTCACGTTCCGGTGGGAGGACGCGTTGAACTTCGAGGGCGACAGCGCCCCGTTCCTCCAGTATGCCCACGCCCGTGCATGCGGGATTCTCGCGAAGGCCGGCGACGGCGGGGCGTGGGATCCTGCGGCCCTGACCCACGTCCAGGAAGGTACGCTCATACGGCTCCTCGCGCGCCTCCCAGGCGTCGTGGCCTCCTGCGCGACGAACCGGCGGGTCCACCCGCTCGCCGCGTACGCGTACGCGCTGGCGGTGCAGTTCCAACGGTTCTATGAGGAGTGCCCCGTGCTCCTCGCGGAAGAGCCCGTGCGGTCGTCCCGGCTCGCGCTCGTGCGGGGGACGCGCATCGCCCTCGGGAACGCGCTCTGGGGGCTGGGCCTGGCGGCGCCGGAAGAGATGTAGGAGAGGGGTCAGAGCCGCTTCTTCTTGCGGGGCTTCTCCCCCGCGACCTCTTCTTCTTCCTCGTCTTCTTCCTCTTCGTCCTCTTCCTCTTCCTCTTCTTCCTCGCCCTCTTCGCCGCGCTTCCGGCGGAGGGTCCACTCGCCCGCGCGGAACTTGCGGACCACGTAGTACAGGATGGGGAGGCCGAAGATCACGAACAGGAACGCGCCCACGATCGCCCAGAACTTCCAGCCCGCCTCTTTCACGAGCAGGCTCGTGTCCTGGCGGTTCCCCGCGTCGATCCACGGCGTGGGCTCGTTCGCGTCCCACACGGTGATGCGGAGGGAGTGGTTCGCGACCTTGTTCGGGGCGTGCCACGTGATCTCGACGGTCAGGTTCCACTCCGGAGTCAGCACGGGGTTCGTCACGACCGCGCTTCCGTTCAGGAATCGCACGTCGAAGCTCTCGGAGCTCTCGTTCTTGTCCTGATTCCGTTCGCGAATCGCGAGCATGACGCGGATCTGGGTCGCGTTCCCGGAACCCTTCGCGTTCGTGATGTTGAACGTGAACGTGACCTGTTGGCCCTCTTCCGGCGTCGTCGGATTGATCTTCAGGCTCCCGGACCGGATGCTCAGGTTCGGATGCGCGCTCGTGTTCGCCTGGATCGGGAACGGGGACCGGGTGACGGTCGCGTTCTTGTCGCTCGCGTCCCAGACCGTAATCTCGAGCTTGTAGTCGCCCCACTTCGTCCACACGTGGCTGACGTTGAGCGTGTTGTTGCCCCGGTTCCGCCAGTCCCTCATCCCCAGGTCGGTCCCGTTCTGCCCCTCGCCGACGCCCCATTTCCATCGATACGAGAGGTTGACGTTGTCCTCCGTCGTGTTCAGGGAGTTGTCCGTCGTCCGGCTCGCGTTGAAGAAGTAGATCTTCCCTTCGGAGAGCGTCGAGGTCTCCCGCCACGCGTTGTTCGGGTCTAGGATCACGAACCCGATCACGGGCGGGGTGACGTCCCTCACGGTCACGTTCATGGTGACGTTTGCGCCTTCATGGCCGACGGAGTCGACGACCGTCAGGTTCAGCACAAAATTCCCGGGCTTCGAGTAGTTCCACGAGGTCGACTGCCCCGTACGGTCGTACGTCCCGTCGGATTCGAAGTCCCATTTCCACTGTGCGACCTTCCCCTTGAGCGTCCCGTTCAGGATGTCCGAGGAGAGCGGCACCCGATCGTCGAGCGCAGTGAACGTCGTGAACAGGTCCTCGTCGACCGTCAGGTTGTTGTCCCGCACCCCGGTCGCGTTGTACCGGTTCCCCGTCGCGTTGTGCACTTTCGTCCCCGTCCGATCCGTTCGGAAGGCCCCAGCAGGATCCTCGTTGTCCACGGTCACGTTGATGACTCGGTACGTCACGTTCGTCGGGTTGACCTGGGTCACCGTGAGGTTCACGGTGTAGTTGCCGCCAAGGTTGCCGAAATCGAAGGTCGTCCAGATCCCGGTCTCGTTCCCGACCGGGTTCCCCGTCGCGTTGTAAATGAACGTCCAGTTGAAGGCCGCGTCCTTCGCGTTCACGGGGAGGTTCCCTCGATCCGTTGTCTTGTTCGCGCTGAACACGATGGCAGTGTCGTTCGCGACCCACGCAAGGTATCCCTTCTCTTGGTCCGCCTGCTCGACGCGGACCTTGCCGACGGGGCCCTCGACCTCCGCGCGGGCGATTCCCGTTAGGGAGAACTCCACGATCATGTTCGCTCGCGGGTTCGGAACGGCTGCGTCGATCCCCGGATCCAGGGTCACGTTCACGAAATCCCTTGTGGTGATGTTTCCTGTCAGCGTCCGCGACGTCATCTCGTACTTCGGCGGGAGCTGCACGAGAAACGAGTAGTTCTGGTACTGCGTGACGTTCTTGTCCGCGATCGTCGTCATGTTCAACCAGTATTTTGCCTGGCCTTGCGGGATGATCGGTTTCGTCGTGTCGCTCAAGGTGTAATTCATCCCCGCACGTACCTCGAAATTACCACCCGCCGTCAGGTTGTTCACGACCTGCTGGACGTAGCTCCCGACCACGGAGCGGTATGTCCTCCCGTTCACCGTGAGGAAGTCGTCCGTGACGGTGTAGAAGGGTCCCCTTGCGGCGATGAAATTCTCCACCGCCAACCGTTCGGCGGGGCTGATCGTCCCGTCGAGCGTGGTCCCGAACTTCAGGTCCAGTTGCCAGCCGAGGTCATGCAGGAATCCGTTCTCGATTCCGGGGAAGTCGCTGTCCGGGAGAAGGGTGACGTTCCGCCAGACCGTCAGGGCGCTCCAGTTCTGGCCGTTGAACGAGATGGAGGTCTCGTACCGTTCCTGGGCAGAAGGGATCAAGGTGATGAGGCGATTCACGGTTCCCCCCGTGACGTTCACCCCGCTCGTGTTGGCGGCGTACCCTTTCGCGTCCACGACAAGCTTCCACGTGCCGTTGTACGCGAAGAACGTTAGCGTGTTGTCCTGCACGGCTGCCTGCAGAACCTTGATCTGGCGGTTGATGGACGCGTTCGTGTTGATCAGGACCCCGCTGAGCCCCTGCTCAATCGGATTGATGTCCGCGTCGTGTACGACAACGAAGACCCGATGCCCCCTAAACAGATACACGGTGACGTTCTGGTCCCCGGCGGTCGTGTCCACAGGAGGCGGCACCTGCGGCTGGTAGCTCGTCGCGTCGACCTTCACCTCGAAGCTTCCCGCGTAGACCTGGAAGGACACTTTCCCCTCGTTCGTTCCTGACGCCGGGGTCGTCGCGGGAGCGACGACGGCCTGATCCTTGGCGGGATCGCGCACGGTGACCCGGGCATTCCCAATTGGGTCCGACCAGTCGTATGTGACCGAAAGGCGATCGGCCGTGGGCTTCGAGCCATACTTCCACTGATCCGAGTAAAGGTAGATGGCGCCCGTCTCGCGCGTGAAATTCAGCACCCCCAGGGGCGACATGGGGCTCCCGTTCTTGAAGAACTGCTCGTTCGTGACGTACCCGTGGGAGAGGCTGCTCGACTGCGAGACGTTCGAATACGTCGCAACGAGATATCCTCGGTTCGCCCGTCCGAACAGGGTGTTCTCAAGCTGGGTTCGGATTGTCCCGTTGATGATGTGAATAGCGCCATTGAACGCGTCTTGAGTTGTGTAGTCATAATGCACGGTGCGATTCAGGATCGCGCCCTGGATCGGCGTGGTGTCGTTCCGGTAGACCAGCCTCGCGGAGTCCCACCCGAGCGGCCTCGTCTTCAGGGTGAAGTTCCCCGAGAGGTAATCATACTGGACCGTATCGTCCGGCTGGACCTTCGTGGCGTTTTCCGTGCCCCCCGCGCCCCTCGAGAACTCCTCGAACGCAACGGTCTCCGAGGCGGAGTTCGTGGACCCGTCGAGAACCGTCACGTTCAGCCACCGGTCCTTCTTTGGCATGGGGTCCACGCAGAGGTCCCCGGAGGGCACGAACAGGTGGACCGTCCCGTCGAACCGGTACGGACCGGCCTCGCGGGTGTAGTGCGTGAATGCGTTCGGGGTGACCCGGACGACGTAGTACCCGGGTTCCGGCGTGTAGATGAAGATGCCCGACAGCGCATCGACGGACTGGTTCTGCCCCTGAGCCTGAGCGTGCGCATCGACGAGGGTGACGACAGCCGCGACCGGGTCGGTGGTCGCGCAGTCCGTCACCTGACCCCACAGCCTTTTCCCCTGGCCTTGCGCACTCAGGGGGAGCACGATCCCGCCCACCAGCAGCAGGAGGACCGCGAGAAGGGCTCCCCACCCGTTCCGTCCCCACGTTTTCATGGCTCCGTCTCCTCTTTTCATGTGTCGTAACACACTCGCCCCGGCAACCCCGGCCGAGGCGGAAGCCGTGGTAGAAAGTAGGGCTATTTAAGTGTTTAGGGAGAGGACGCCCTCCGGACGCAGGGTTAAACCGCCGCGAGCGCGATGCTCGGAGCGTGGATGACCGCCGGTCCGCCCGCAAGGACCTCGTCGACGCGCTCGTGCGCGAGGGCCACATCCGAACCGCCGCCGTCGAGAGGGCGTTCCGCGCGGTGCCCCGCGAACGCTTCGTGACGGAGGACTTGCACCGGCAGGCGTACTACGACACCCCGTTGCCGATCCCCCTCGGCCAGACGATCAGCGCGCCCTCCATGATCGCGATCATGCTCGAGGAGGCGGACCTGGGCGCCGGGCAGAAGGTCCTCGACGTGGGCACGGGTTCCGGGTACAACGCCGCCCTCCTCTCGGAGATCGTCGGCTCCGCGAACGTCGTGAGCGTCGAGCGACACGCGGACCTCGCGGAGTTCGCCCGTCACAACCTGGCCTCCGCGGGCTACGCAGGCGTCCGTTTGGCGGTGGCGGACGGCACCCTCGGGTACGAGCCGGAGGCCCCGTACGACCGCATCGTCGTCACCGCGGGGGCGCCGCGGCTCGCGCGGTCGTGGGTCCGCCAGACGAAGGTCGGCGGGATGATCGTCGCCCCGATCGGGCGGTCCACGTTCTCCCAGGTCCTCGTGATCGCGACGAAGACCGCGGAGGACCGGGTCGTCGAGCGAGAGGGCACGCCGTGCGCGTTCGTCCCCCTGGTCGGGAAGGAGGGCTGGTAGGCCGCCGCCCGCGCTCCTTGGCGCCGCACTACATGCATCACGAGAGTTCGAGCCGGGAACGGCCGGTTCCATGGCGCGCATGCCCCTCACCGCCGACGAGTGGGAGGCCTTAAGTAACGCGCACAACGATTGGGTGGACGATGTCGGAGACATCCTCGAAGGGCTCGCAGACGCGGCTCAAGCTGCTGAGCGAAGTCTTGAAGGAGAAGCTCTCGCCGGAGCAGTGGTCCGAGATCTTCGGCGACGACTGGCAGCCGCCATCCTTGAAATCGCCGAAAGAACGAACGCACTGACCGTGCGGGTGTCCGCGCTGCAGCGCGATTGAGAATTGGCGGCGAGCATCTGCGCTGGACGGTGGAAAAAGGAGCGGCCTCCGCCCCCAACTCAGGTGGCCGTCGCGTGACTCCAAGCGTCCTCGGGCAGGTTGTCGTAGACGGGCTCCTCGCCCTCGGTCCCGCTTCCCTCGTCGGAGACCTTCCGGATCTCCTCCAGGTTCAGCTGCCAGTAGAAGATGCGCCAGGCCTTCCCGCTCAGGAGGAGCGTCGTCTCCCACGTCGAGCGGAGCAGGCCCGCGTCGTGGAGCTGGTAGAACAGCTTCCGGTCCTCCTGGTCCACGAGGTTGTCGATGATCGTGTCCGAGTACCCGAAGTAGTTCAGGACTCGGTACGCGAGGCCCTTCGCCTCGCGGGGCTCCGCGTGGAGCTTCCGTTCGACCGCCCGCGTGAGGCGGTCCAGGGTCAGCAGCATGTCCGAATTCTCCGTAGTACGCTCTTATTCCGGTCCCCCGATATAAGAAGGTTGTCCCATGTCGTACCGGACCGCCCCCGTTCCGTTCGCGTCCGCCGAGGGCGCCTGACGCGGGTTTCGGGGACCGATAATCGGTAACGATTCCCGGCGACCACTCTTTAAGTAACGCCCCGCCCAACGGGAGCCCAAGCGGGGCGTTCCGATGCGTCGGAAGAGTTCGAAAACGATGATCGACATCGACCGCGACGTCACGGTGGTCCATCTCAACGTCAGTGCGGGATACGTGACGTACCTACAGACCGACGCGAAGAACGCCCCGCCGAAAGTCAAAGCGATCCGGCTCGAACCGGATCTGGTATCGTAGGCGGAACTGGAACCGCAGGCATACCTTTTTCGTACCCCGCCGCCGTGGCGTTCGGTGATGGACCCCGAGAATCCCGCGGACGCTCCTCCCGAACCGCCAGGACCCGCGGACGCACCCCCCCAGAAGCCGGAACTGAGGATTCGGGACCTCGGGTTCCGGCCGCGCGGGTGCAACGTGTGCGGGGAGCCGAAGCCGCCGTACGTGGAGATCGACATGGACGGCGTCCCGGAATACACGTGCAAGGAGTGCTACGAGCGCCAGTTCATCGAGATCACCGCCTGCCGCAAGTGCGGCGCCGCGATGGAGGCCGCCGACGCCTTCTGCGGGAAGTGCGGATCGCCCCGCACCGCGAAGTGCCCGTCGTGCGGCACGGAAGCGGGGGAGGACGACCGATTCTGCGGGAAGTGCGGCACGGGGATCACGTAGCCCGCCCTCGCTTCACGACGAGCGCGCGCTTCGACGGCTTGAACAGCTTCTTCGGGAGCGGGTTCGTCTCTTGGATTAGGAGAAATCCGAGGTTCGCGTCGAGGTCCGCGATCGGGCCCGAGAGCGCCTTGGGATCGAGGCCGTGCCACAGGAGGTATACGATGTCGTCCAGGACCTCCTGTCTCAGCACCGCCGCGACCTCGTCTTCCTGCGCGGGCGGCAAGTATACGGCCGCTTCGATCCGGATCTGCAGGTCGACGGACACGCCGTCCCCCTGGCGGCGGACCGCGACGGCGTTGTTGGCGGCGTCGCCCCGGAGTCCGGGGACCGAGAGGGCGCCCGTCGCCGGGTTCAGCTTCACGTCCCCGCGGAGGCCGCGGTCGACCGCCTTCGCGACCTCGACCTCGATGGCGCCGACAAGTCCCTCCATCGCGGAGATCGGGGGCGAAGCCTTGAGGCGAAGGGAGACGTCGCACGTGTACCTCTTCAGGGCGCCCCGGTACGTGAGGCCGTCGACGATCTCCGGGGAGACCTCCTGCTTCCCCCCTTTCAGGACGAAGACCTCCGCGTCGTGGCCGTCCGTGACGACGGAGAGGTAGTCCTCCCGGGCGGATGCGCGCGATTTCAGCGTCGCGTCGTCCGTCTGGCTGTGGAAGATCGCGTGCTGCGTCTCGTCGCGGAACGGGTGGGAGTGGTACAGGCCGACGATGCCGACCGTGCGCGGGTAGGACGTCGAGAGCGCCAGCTCCTCCAGCGGGTCTGCCTCCGCGCCGTACCGGGACTGGGACCTGTACCGCGTCGCGGCGGCGGCGTCGAGGACCGTGACCGCGCCGGGGGAGAAGTACCCGAGGAGCCATCCGATCGCCTCCTCGCGGCGGTCCCGGGCGACCTTGTTCGCGTGGGACAACAGCTGGCGGTACGCGTGGCGCGCGATCTGCACGCGGACGGTCACCGGCGGCGCCCCCCGCACGTCGGGCACTTCGGGTCCCGCTTCCAGTCGACGCGCTCGAGGGTGCCGTCGAGGCCCCGGTACAACAGGTAGGGGGCGACCTTCCCGAACTTCAACAGGATCTTGAACGCCTCCTGGCATTGAAGGGCCGCGACGATCGCCATCGTCGTCGGGAGCGAGGTGAACGCGCACACGCCGGTGACGTCCCTGCGCGTCGTCCGGACCGGCTCCCGGGTCAACGCCGGCCGGTTGCACCGGTAGCAGGCGGTCTTCTTGGGGATGACGACGTGGACGCTCCCGCTGATCCCGTCCTCGCTCGCGCCCCCGTCGATGAGCGGGACGTTGGCGGCGACGCACTTCCCGTTCAGGAAGAGGCGGACCCCGAACGTGTCCACGCACCCGAGGACGAGGTCGACCGTCTGAAGCTCGGCCGCGAGGGCGACGTACCCCCGGCCGTTCGTCACGTCGTGCGGGTACGCGGTCACCTCCGTGTCGGGGTTCGCATCCGCGAGGTGCGCCCGCAGCGCGTTCACCTTCGGCTGCCCGAGCTGCGACGTGCGGTACACAAGGCGGTTCAGGTTCGCCTCCTCCACCGTGTCGTAGTCGAAGAGCGCGAGGCGGCCGACGCCCGAGCGCGAGAGGATCTCCGCGCACGTCGCCCCGAGGCCTCCGACCCCGACCACCGCCACGCGCTTGGCGGCGAGCTCCGAGAACTTCGCGTGGGGGAACCGCCGCAGGCGGTCGTACCGCTCCGTCACGGCTTCAGCCACCCCTTCCCCGTCATGTCCATCACGACGCTCTGTACCCAGTAGGAGACCTCCCGCTTCAGGTACAGGGCAAGCGAGCAGTGCTCGTGCCACCAGTACGACTTCTCCATATGCATGTCGCAGATCCGGAGCCCGAGGGCCTCGTCGTCGACCTTCCGGTCCGTGTAGTGCATCAGCTCGGGGATCCGGCACGCCGGCGGGATCGCTGGATAGGCGTCCTTCAGGATGACCTCGAGGTCCCACGCGTGGCTCCCGTGCCGGACGGTCCCCCGCCAACGCGTGAGGGACGACCCCGTGGCCTCCAGCGTGATCCACTGGTTCCGCTCCAGGAACCGGAGGTACTCGAAGTACCGGTCGAGCGCGTACCGCTCCTCCAGCGCACGCAGCGCCCATCGCTCGTCCGGCGGGGACGCGTTCGTCCCGCACAGGAGGAAGTAGAACAGGTCGTCCTCCTGCTTGGCGGTGTCGAACCGGTCGACGATCAGCCGCGGGCGCGCGTACCGGTCTCGCGGCCGGGGGGCCGGCACCTCCTCACCCCACGATGCTCGGGTCGATCACGTGGATGTTCGCGCTGCGCTCCGCGACCTCCTTGACGGTCCCGCCGGGGATTGGGGAGCCGCCGGGGAGCGTGGCCGTGAGGATCGAGGCGTCCTTCCCCTGCTTCTTCGCCGCCATCACGAACGCCTCCTGGAACAGCATGTCGTCCGGGACCTTGAGCGCCACGACGGGCTTGTCCGCCTCGGAAATAAAGATGAAACGCAAGGTAACCTGCGCCATCCGCCTCGGTCACCCGGGCGTACGCTCTTATACTTTCGCGTCTGATTCGCAATCCATGGGGGAGTCCGCGGCGGTGACGCGGGTGGAGGATCTCGTGGCGGCGCTTCCGGAGCCGGGGCGCTCGATCCTGCAGGCGGTGCGCGGGGCGCTCCTCGGCCTCGGCGGCGTCACGGAACGGCTGATCGTCGACTACGACGTGCGCACGGAGAGCCCCGCGTTCTACTTGGGCGCCCGCCAGGTGTGCCACGTCCATCCCGCCGACGACCACGTCGAGGTGACGGTCTCCCTGAGCCGGACGCTCACGTTCGAGGTCCTCAACTCCAAGGACATCCCCGAGGCGATCCGCATGGTCGTCGAGCGGACGCGGGAGTACGGGGCGACGCGCTGGGTCAGCGTGCGGATCGCGGGGTTGGAGGGGATCCCTGGGCTGCTCGCGCTCGTGCGGCTCAAGCACCGGTTCCTCTACCAGGGCGAGGGGGAACTCGCGATCCCGAGGGACCAGACGACGCTCGAGAAGTTCGGGTGAGGTCCGCCGGACTCCGGAAGCCGCGCGGCGGTCGGGTTCTCCCACGCGCGTTCACTCGCACGATGGACGCGGGTCGTTCGCGATCGTCCACGGCTGATCGACGGGGGAGTACACCCAGTACGCTTCCGTCGGCCCCATCGTGGACCCGGGATCCAGGCGCGCCAGGTAGTACGGCGCGGTCGCGGCGTACCCGTCCAGCATCAGGGGACCCGTCAACCCCGCCGTGGCGGCCGCCACGGTCACGGACGTCATGGACGGGAACCCCACGAGGGTCCAACCCGCGCGCAGGCTGAGGGTCGTCGAGCACGGAACGCGGCCGGCGACCCGGAAGTCCCCGGGCAGGAACACCTCGAGCCAAACGCCGCGCGTGCGGTCCATCGGGGGGAAGTCGTTCCCCGGGCGGGACGAGACGTGCCGCTTCCATCCGTCCGCCGCGTCCCAGGCGTCGAACGTGCGCGCGATGGACCATGCGGCCGTGCCCCGGAAGTTGTCGAGGACGAGCGTCGAGGAGGTCGTGACGGAGGTTGAGAGAAGCGTGGGCTGCGCCGCCAGCGCGCGGCTGAACTTGGCGACCTGTCCGGGGCTCGGCGTCGTCTCCCCCCCGGGGCCGACCGCCTGGACGAAGTAGAAGTACGCGCCCGCCGCCGCGCCGGCGCCGACGTCGGTCCACGAGGAGGTTCCCAGGGGCAGGTCGGGGGACACCTGTCCGTAGCCCGCGCGGTTCGGGTCGTATGCGGTCGCCCGGTGCACCTCGTAGTGGTCCGTGTCGAACTCCGGGTTGGGGAGCGTCCACGTGAGCTGCACGTCCGCCAGCGCGTTCACGAGCGCGGCGGAGAGGTTCCTGGGCTGCCCGGGCACGATCGCCGTGAATGCGATTCGGCGCAGCGCGGAGCCCGTGAGGAAGTACATCGCCCCATCCGGCCCCACGGTCATGTCGGCGACGAACGCGTACGTCGTCCCCCAGTCCGTGGGCGAAACCCCGGGCACGAGGTCGTAAACGCCCGTGAAGGGGTTCCACCGGAGGACTCGGAGGAAGCCGGCGTAGTAGTCCATGAAGAAGAAGTCGTCGTCGTACTCGGGCGGGAAGGAGTCGTCGACCGGGTAGTTGACGCCGCGGTACACGGCTGCGCCGATCACGGACGCGCTGCCCATGCCGTTCGGGTAGACGTAGATCGGGAACTGCGAGGGCGGCACGCTCGTGTGACCGGGGCATAGGCCCACCTGGTAGGGCGCGGAGCCCTCCCAGTATGGCCACCCGAAGTTCAGGCCGGAGGCGCTCGCGAGGGACACCTCCTCCCAGGCGCTCTGCCCGACGTCGCCGATGAATACGTCCCCCGTCAAGGGGTGGATGTCGAAGCGGAACGGGTTCCGCAACCCGTACGCCCACACCAGCTTCTGGTTGTCGTCCGGGGCGGACGCGAAGGGGTTGTCCGCCGGCGCGAGGGTCGCACGGTTCGACGGATCGATCGGCCCGTCGACCCGGATGCGGAGGATCTTGCCCGCCAGGACGGTCAGGGCTTGCGCGTTGCACTGGAGCGCGTCGTCGCCGACGCTGATGTACAATGTCTTGTCCGGCCCGAACCGGAGCGTGCCGCCGTTGTGGTTCGACGCGTTGTCCGGCATGTCGTCGATCAGCACGAGCTTGGAGGTCGGGTCGAGGGACAGGGTGATGCCCTGGTCCGTGACGTTGAAGCGCGCGACCTGGACGTACGGGGGCACCGTGTTCGCGGTGTAGTGCACGTACACGAAGGGACGCGCGGGCCAGTCCGGATCCACCGCCACGCCGAGCAGGCCCCGCTCATTCCCGATCGTGTTCACCTCCAGCATCGTGTGCAACGTGCTGACCGTCGTGCCGTCCCACAGGCGGATCGCGCCCGCCTTCTCGACGAAGATCACCCGGCCGCTCCCGTCGGGGAGGAAGTCGAGGGACAATGGCGCGGAGAGGCCGCCGACCACCAGGCTGTCCGTGAAGCCCGTGGGGGGCGTCCCCGCGCGCACCCGCGGGACGGTGAGCACGACCGAGAGCGGTACGAGGAGCAGGACGACGAGCACCAGGAGGCTGAGCAGCCGGGAGGTCCTTCGGGCATCGAAGCGACACGCGGACGTGTCGGAGGCGGTCATGGGAGTCATGGGAATCCGGGAACCGAACCGGACCGGGGCACATAATGGTTGGCCCGTAGGTTTTTGGCGTCTCGCTAAGGGCACTGAGAGTCGGGATCGAACCCCCACCCGCGACGGTCGCCCATCATCGCACAAAGACTTAACGACGTCCGGCTTGTCGGCGTCCCCGAACGGGGAGTCCGAATGACCCGCCCGGTGTTCGACCCGCGTGTGATCCAACGCGGCGCGCGCCTCCGCCGATCGCCGTACTTCGAGGCGACGCAGCGATCCGGGTGCCGCGCGTACACGGTGTACAACCACACGCTCCTCCCGAGCCACTACGACGACGCCGAGGCGGAGTATTGGCACCTCCTCGAGCACGTCGCGCTGTGGGACGTGGGCGTGGAACGGCAGGTCGAGGTCTCGGGCCCCGACGGGTTCGCGTTCGCGCAGTTGATCACGCCGCGGGACCTGTCGAAGGTCGCGGTCGGGCAGGCGAGGTACGTCGTCCTCGTGGGTGCGGACGGCGGGATCCTCAACGACCCCGTGATGCTGCGCCTCGGCGAGAACACGTTCTGGTACTCCCTCGCGGACAGCGACGTCCTCCTGTGGGCGCTCGGGGTCGCCACGCACGCGGGCCTCGACGTGCGCATCCACGAGCCGGACGTGTGGCCGCTCCAGGTGCAGGGGCCGAAGTCGAAATCGCTCATGGGGGACGTGTTCGGAAACCCCGTGACGAGCCTGAAGTACTACCACTTCGCGGAGACGGACCTCGACGGGATCCCGGTCGTCGTCACGCGAACGGGATGGACGGGGGAGCTCGGGTACGAGGTGTACCTTCGCGACGCGGCGCGGGGCGTGGAGCTGTGGGAGAAACTGATGGAGGCGGGGAAGCCGTACGACCTGCGGCCGACGGGGCCCTCGGACATCCGGCGCATCGAGGCGGGGATCCTGAACTACGGCGCGGACATGACCCTCGCGGACACGCCCTACCACGTCGGCCTCGAGTGGGCGGTGGACCCCGACCTCAGCGTC
>Ga0209324_10000630_pt1 | contig 24437 bp, 20 predicted proteins | sample Rifsed19ft3_FD_184015 | JGI IMG/M metagenome (GOLD analysis project Ga0209324, IMG submission 184015) | Soil microbial communities from Rifle, Colorado, USA - sediment 19ft 3 (version 2) | ecosystem: Environmental > Terrestrial > Deep subsurface > Rock core/Sediment | place: Rifle, Colorado...
CCGCCACTTTTATGGATGATAGCGGCTTGTTTTACCGTTTCAAAAATATTCTCAATAGAATCTTCTACAGGAAGTACAAAACACCCAAATAATTGTTGAAGGTCTCTGCCCGCATTCATGAGTGTAGGAGAGTTTGGCATAAAAAGAAGGTTAGTGAAAAGATCGTAAAATTGTTCTTCAAGGGATACAATATCCGCCTTCTTATCGTAAATTGAATCGGCCGATGCAATATTCTTGGCTATTCGCCGGAACATATCTTCAGGCGTTTCAATAGGATTGCCCGCAGTGTCTTTCTTTAAATACCTTTTCCCAAGTACTAATCTCGCATTCGGTGTTAAAGACATGGTGTTTTCCGCCTTAGATTTTCTACTCATAAAGATAATTGTTTTCTAAATAATCATCATGCAATCGCCGTAACTGAAAAATCGATAGCCTTCATTTTTTGCTATTTCATAAGCATTCAGGATGTTCTCTCTGCCAGCGAAGGCAGAGGCCATTACGAGTAGGGTAGTTTTGGGAAGATGAAAATTTGTAAGCAAGACATCAACATACTGAAAATTATAAGGAGGATATATAAATAAGTTTGTCCAACCACATAGTTGCGATGAGTTGCTATTTCTGGCAATCGTCTCAAGAACACGGCAGGAAGTGCTTCCTGTTGCGATTACGCGTCGATTCTGTTCTTTTGCCCTCTTTATTCCTTGGATAATCTTTTCCGGGCATTCGTAATATTCTTTATGCATGAGATGGTCCCTGATATCATCTGTTTTGATGGGTAAAAAAGTACCCAAACCAACATGTAATGTAACAAACCCGATTTCTACGCCACGTTTCTGTATCTTCTCAAGTATATCTGTAGTGAAGTGCAAGCCTGCCGTTGGGGCAGCGATTGCTCCTTCTTTTTGAGCAAATACGGTCTGATATCTTTCTCTATCTAAGGAAAATAATGCGTCTTTGTTTTTGGTGCGCTTTATATAGGGAGGCAGAGGCATTCCCCCGATTCGATGAAGGAGTTCTTTTACCGTAGTATTATTTTTATTAAATTCAATAAGCCATGCGCCTGCTTCAGTCCTGTCGAGCAGCCGTGCAGAGATACTGTTGTCGCTGATATAGATTTCCTCACCCGTTTTCAGTTTTGCATTTGATTTTATTAATACCTTCCAGCGATTTTCTCCTCTCTCCTCAATGAATAATAATTCAATTGAAGCGCCGCCAATCCTATTCCCCGTTAAACGGGCAGGGAGCACCTTTGTATCATTCAAGACCAAAAAATCCCCTGGCGAAAAATAATCGGTAATTTCATAAAATTTCCGGTGCTCAATCTTGCCCGTATTTCGATAGAGTACCAATAACCTGGAATCATCACGATTTCCAGGCGGTTGTTGGGCAATCAACTCCTTTGGAAGATGATAGTCGTAATCGGATAGTTTGGTATAAATTTCCACAAGCGTAGTTTCAGTTATACTGCATTTATATAAAATTTATGTTATTTGTGAATGTAAAAATATTATTCAAATATTATTTGAAAAAAATCATGATAAAGAAAAACACAATATATTGTATTTATAAAAATAAATAGTACAACGATTGTGGTAGCAAAAAATCCAACCAAGTTGTGCTTAAAATGACAGAAAAAATACTTCTTGACAAATAAATAAAAAAGTATATTGTCATAGCCATTGGTGGGGCAAAATGGTGCTTAGTGGTACAAAGTGGGGAACTAGAAAATGTTCACCGGACAATACCAGCATACAATTGACGACAAGAACAGGCTTGCTATTCCAGCTTCTCTCCGTGACAGCATTGACGTTACAAAAGAGGGAAGGGGGTTTGTTTTAACCCAGGGGCTTGACCGGTGCCTGTTTATGTTTACCCAGACTACATGGCAAAATATCGAAGCAAAAATTGAACAACTTCCGCTTTCTAATGCAAAGGCGCGCAACTTCCAGCGCCTTTTTTTTTCCACGATACAGAAAATTCCTGAATGCGATCCGCAGGGACGCATACTTATCTCTCAGTTGTTAAAGGATTATGCAAAGATAAAAAAAAACGTTGTGATCGTAGGGGTAAGTAATCGCATTGAAGTATGGGATGAAAAAAACTGGAAAGACTTTAACATAGAACATGGAAAAGCATTTGAAGAAATTGCAGAAGGACTTTTCTAATTCCGTAGAATTCCAGTGAAACAACTATTTACTTACCCTTTTATTTAACAGTTACAGAATGTATGACAAGGCAGACGATATCGTTCATATACCCACATTGGTTGAGGAAGTACTGTATTATCTGCAACCTCAACCAGGACAAATTATCCTAGATTGTACTGTAGGAGGCGGTGGACATGCAATCAAAATACTGGACAAAATTAAACCCGATGGATTTTTGATTGGTATCGATAAGGATATGGAAATATTGCAAACTGCTAAACAGTCTCTAACAAAAACAACAGGTAAATTTAAGCTTTATCATGCAGATTATTCTGATATCGATGAAGTATTGCGTCAGGCAAAAGTTGATAAGGTTAACGGTGTATTACTTGATTTGGGAGTATCTTCACTGCAGTTTGATCAGGAAGACCGCGGTTTCAGCTTCGCGAAAGAAGCTCCGTTGGATATGAGAATGGATCGTTCGCGCGGCATTACTGCACAAAAGTTAATCCAGAGACTTTCTGAGGCTGAGTTAGGAGAATTACTGTGGAAATACGGAGAAGAACGATGGTCAAGAAGGATTGCAAGGGCCATACTAAAAGAAGAAAAGGAAGTGGGTATTGTCACCACAAGACAGTTGGCTGCTGTCGTTGAACGAGTGGTACCAAGAGGCAAAAGTAAGATCCATCCTGCAACAAGAGTATTCCAGGCGCTGAGGATTGAAGTAAATAAAGAACTGGAAAATTTAGAAATCTTCTTAGACAAAATCTATAACTACCTGGCAGTCGGCGCACGCATTGTAATTATAAGTTTTCATTCCCTAGAGGACAGGATTGTAAAGAACAAATTTATTGAAATGGTAAAACAAAACGTATTCAGAATCATTACGAAAAAACCAATAACTCCTTGTGAGGCTGAAATAAGGGAAAATATAAGAAGTAGGAGTGCAAAACTCAGGGCAGCGGAAAGGATTTGATATGGGTGTATCACGAATGTTGTTAGTGTTCGCTATTGCTATCATTATGGCAATGCTTCTGGTATGGGAAAGAAATAAGATTATAGAATTAGGATACCAGGTAGCCAAACTCCAGAAAAATTGCACTGAATTATCAGAAAAAAACAGAAAATTAAACTATCATGTTGATCGGCTTAAATCACCACAAATTATTGTCTATAAAATACAATCACTGAAAATGCCCCTTGTTCCACAAGATGCAACGTCAGGAATTATCATGTTGGGACAGGCAAAGCTCCAAGAGACTGTGGCAAAATCTCTGAAAACGAGCTTGAATAAAGACCTATACACGCAAAAAGACCAAATTTTAAATTGTTGTTCATTACACAATTAAAACTCAAATTAATTAATATGTATTAAGAGTAGTTTCTGTTGTGCCCTCCTCCCGAACGCTTTCGGGGTAAGGTTGTTTCATCTCGAAAGCGTTCGTAATATTTGATTGTATGCGTCTGTTTTAGCTCGATGTAATTTTGCGGAATTGCCAACATGCTACCTTTAAAGAAACATAAATTTTGGGCAAATATTATTGGCGTTTTGCTCATTATGGCTTTTATCACCCTCGCTGTTCATCTGGGTCGTATTCAACTTACGGATCATGAGAAATACGTTAAACTCGCAAAAGCGCAACAATGCAAAAAGATCGAATTACCCGCCAGAAGAGGTTCAATCCTGGATCGAAATGGAATTAAACTTGCCGAGTCTTTACAGGTAGGATCTGTTTATGTAGATCCTTCAGAAATTGAAGACATTTCTATTGTTGCATATCAGTTAAGTAAGCTCTTAAAGCTTAATTCATCAAAATTAGTAAAACTGCTCAATAAAAACAAGCGATTTATTTGGATTAAGCGGAAGGTTAGCGATGAAGAACTTAACGCAGTCGCGAAATTGTCTTTAAAAGGTGTTTATGTTAAATACGAGTATCACCGATTCTATCCCAATCAGCAATTAGCCAGTCATATACTTGGGTTTACCGATGTTGACGAGAAGGGGCTTGAAGGTGTAGAACTGTCGTTTGATAGTGTATTATCCGGGGAACCAGGCTACAAGTTAATTAACAGGGATGCGCTACAGCGGCAAATCATTACACCGGATGCAGAGGTGCAAATGCCAAAGCATGGGGATCATGTGATGCTGGCGATTGACGCAAATATTCAGCGTTTTACTGAAGAAGAATTGGAAATTGCCTATAAAAAATGGACACCAACCTCTGCAACAGCCATTGTAATGGACCCAATGACGGGTGAAGTGCTGGCTATGTGCAATTATCCTACGTATGATCCTAATCATTTTAAGAAGTATCTTCCTGGCAGCAGAAGGAATCTGGCTATCACTGATTGTTATGAGCCCGGATCGATAATGAAGCCCATTGTAATTTCAGGCATCTTCGAACAAGGTTTAGTAAAACCTGACGATATCCTTTTCTGTAATAATGGAGTTTGTGAACTAGAAGGCAGGATTCTGCACGATACTCATGGAGGTCATGGCAATCTTACTGTTTCTGAAATTGTGGCTTACTCCAGTAATATAGGGATGGCAAAGTTAGGTATGCTTATGGGCAACGAAAAGATGTATCGATACCTTGAGCAATTCAATTTTGGGGAAAGAACGGGGATTGAGTTGCCGGGAGAAATTGGAGGTATCTTTCGTCCTTTAAAACAGTGGTCAAAAAAATACTCTCTCATCTCTATTTCAATAGGACACGAGATAGCCGTTACTCCGCTTCAATTTACTACTGCTTTTTGTTGTATACCAAATGGGGGGCTCTTGCTCAGACCAACAATAATAAAATCACCGATAAATAACAACGGCAAAACAAAAGAAGAATTTCAAAGTCTGCAACCTGTGAGACGGGTAATTAATTCAAACATTGCACGTAATATAATGAACCCTATATTGATGAAAGTTGTTACAGAAGGCACAGGGAAAAATGCAAACCTGCTGGAATACGATGTTGCGGGAAAGACGGGCACATCACAAAAAACCAGTGGCGGCCGGTTCTCTCACGAAAAATTTGTGGGCTCTTTTATCGCTTACGCACCGGCAGAATATCCTCGTGTCTGTGTGTTAGTCATGATTAATGAGCCACAAAATGGCGCATATTATGGTGGTACCGTAGCGGCTCCCGTTGTCAGGGAAATTATTAGACGATCACTTCTTTATCTTGGCATAGAACCTTCAAAATTTCAAATAGCAATGCAATAATATAATCGATATTTACTCGTTGAAAAGGGGACGATGGACACTTTAATGGATTGAAAATGCACGAAATTGTGTGATACAGTATATCTAATAGGATAGTTTATGAAGAAGAATAGGAGGGGACAAAGATGACAAATAAGGAAATAGAAAAACAGAATTTTATTTTATGGTACAGCCTGTATGCCACTGGAAAAGAGCTGGAAGTGGCGAGAACCAATAACACAGAAACACTCAATAGACTTTTGAAAGAATATGCTGAAGAAATTGATAAAATTGATAAATCAAGACGTTTTTACGAACGGATTATTCAGCCGGCAACCGGACAAACACAGGGTTTTGATGCCACATTGGAAATAAATTATTTTTCAAACGAGAGAAAAGGTACCGTCTTGCAGGAGGTGTGCTAATAGGCATGAAATTACGTGAACTTTGTTCTTGTTTAAAAGAACACCAATCTTATGATTTTGTTGAAAAAGAAGTTTATGGAATAACACATAACTCCAAGAAAGTAAAAGGGGGATATGTATTTGTTGCCATTAAAGGTCATAAGTTGGACGGGCATGATTTTCTTGTTGATGCAATGGGAAAAGATGCTGCTGCTCTTGTTGTCGGAAAAAGGATAGAAATAACTCCACGGATACCACAAATTGTTGTACCTCATACCCGCAAGGCTTTGGCGTTACTTAGCAATCATTTTTATGGTGAACCTTCTTCTAAAATGACGGTAATCGGTATTACTGGAACGAATGGAAAAACAACAACTTCATATCTTACAAAGTCAATAATTGAGGCATCTGGCAAGAAGGCAGGATTGATTGGTACAATTCAATATCAAATAGGGAACAGAGTGATACCGGCTCAAGAAACTACCCCTGAATCCGTTGAAATTCAGAGTTATCTCTCCGAAATGCTTAAATCCGATATAAAATACGCCGTAATTGAGGCATCCTCTCATGCGCTCTCTCAGCACAGACTAGAGAGCGTTCGTTTTAGTTCTGCAATCTTTACAAATTTATCTCTTGAACATCTCGATTATCATGAAAATATAAATAATTACAGAACAGAAAAACTTAAACTGGTAAAAGGGCTAGGTAGAGATGCGTTTACCATACTTAACGCCGACCATAATGCCAGCAAACATTTTGCTGAGTGTACGGAATCACAAGTAGTATGGTATGGCATAAAAAGAAAGAAAGCAGAGGTAACAGCAGAAATTATAAATATGAATGCCGATACAACACAATTTTTATTAAATTCCCCCTGGGGCAAAAACATAATCAACTTAAACCTGGTAGGTAAACATAACGTTTATAATGCATTGGCTGCTGCCGCAAATGGTCTGGCGCTAGGTTTTAAAATCGACACGGTAAAAACCGGTATTGAATCTTTGAGCGGAGTGCCCGGACGTCTGGAAAAAATTGACTACGGACAGGATTTCCACATTTATATTGACTTTGCACATACACACCAGGCGTTACAGACTATTCTGAGTACTATCCGTGCAACAACAACAGGACGCATCATATTGGTCTTTGGATGCGGTGGAGACAGAGATAGAAAGAAAAGACCCAAGATGGGGCACATTGCAGAAAGATATTCAGACCTTTTCTGGATAACAAGTGATAATCCCCGTTCAGAGGAACCTCTTAAAATTATCCGTGAGATTCAAAAAGGAATAAAGAAAAACGCTTCTTGCCGGGTGCAACCCGAAAGAAAAATCGCCATCGAAGAGGCTCTTTTGGAAGCAAAAAAGGGTGATGTTGTGATCATTGCTGGAAAGGGTCACGAACAATATCAGATATTAAAAAATACCGTTATTTCATTTGATGATCGTGAAGTTGTGACACAAACCTTACAAAATAATATGGCCTTACACAGTTAATAAGGTAAGGGTAATAAAATGGAAATCCTATCCCTCGATGAGATTATAAAAGCCTTTTGCGGACAAATAATATCCGGCGATAGAGACACAAAAATAAAGGGCATATCTACAGACAGTCGAACTGTTAAGCCTGGAGATTTGTTTTTTGCGCTCAAAGGAGAGCGTTGCGACGGTCACCAGTATGTTACGCATGCAATGAACACAGGCGCTGTGGGAGCGGTTATTTCAAATGAATTTAAAATAGAGCCAGCACATAAAAAGTTCTCGGTAATTCGGGTAAAAGACACCACTACGGCGTTAGGAGATTTGGCAAGATATTATCGTCAAAAATTGAATACAACGATTATCGGTATTACCGGAAGTAACGGTAAAACCACTACCAAAGAAATGACGTATCATTTATTGTCCCATTTTGGTCCTACAGCAAAATCACAGAAAAGCTTCAATAATTTCATTGGTGTACCGGTGACAATATTTGAAATAGAAAATAGACATCGATATGGTGTGCTGGAAATGGGTACAAATGCTCCTGGAGAAATTCGACGTCTGTCTGAGATTGGCGCTCCTGACGTAGCAGTAATTGTTAACATTTCCAAAACGCACCTGGAAGGTCTTAAAAGTATCGAAGGAGTTGCACAGGCAAAAGCAGAAATATTAGAAAATCTCAGTAAGGGTGGAGTATTTGTATATAATGCCGATAATCCATGGTGTGCTAAAATTGCCAGATGTTTTAAAGGAAAAACAGTAGGCTTTGGTTTTAGCTCACAGGCGCATGTTAAGTGTACGGATGTAAAGAAAAAAGGCAAAGGGTATGTTTTCGAACTCAATGGACATTTAAAAATTCCCCTTCCCCTCCCTGGGTATCATAATATTGCAAACTGTTTGGCTTCTTTTGCTATTTGCAAGGCACTAGGTCACGATGTCTGCTCTGTAAAGGATGCCTTTTCCTCTTTTAAACTACCTTCAATGAGAATTGAACATCAACGAATAGGAAACATTACCATTATCAATGATGCTTATAATGCAAATCCTGAGTCTGTACGTGCAGCATTACAATATCTTAGTGAAATTGATGCAGCGGGTAGAAAAGTTTTTGTATGCGGTGACATGTTAGAATTGGGAAATGAATCTGCTCAGTTACACAAGGAAATTGGAGAAACAGTATCTCACCTGAATATTGATTTATTATGGACTGTAGGAAAATATGCATCTGAAATTGCAAAGGCGGCAAAATCATCAGGTACGCCTGAAAGACAAGTCATCAGTTTTCAGGATGTTTCAGAAATTACGGCTACCGAAATAAATGAACTAAGAGAGAATGATGTAGTATTAGTTAAAGGCTCCAGAGGTATGCATATGGAAAATATTATTGAAAAGTTTAAAGAATTATTCTCAAAGCGTGTGCCAGTCCATAATTGTAATTAGCAAATAAATATTCAGTATGGATACTCAGAAAAAGGTACTGTTGGTGGAAAAAGACAATGCCATATGGCATTTTGTGCGCAGTATACTTAAAAAAGAGATATATGATTTGGACTTTGCTGATAATGCTAAATACGCACTCACAAAAATTCAAAATAACACAACAGACCTGATTCTTTTTGATTGCAATTCTTTAGGGGTTAATATGTCAGAATTCATTTCCTTAATCAAAGACGCAACTGATAATATGCCTGGTATTATAGCGTTAACAAAGAATATTAACAACGATGTTGATTATACCCAACTCGCTGTAGATGATTTAATTACTAAACCGCTCAATTCGAGTGAATTACAGTACCGTATAAACCGGGTTTTTGATCGTAGGAATATGATAGATTTGTTGAATAAAGACCTGGCTGATTCAGAAGCACTTCTTCAGATATCAGAAGCTGTGTCATCAACACTGAGTAGCAGAGAAATTCTCTACATTATTGTCAAAAATGTTGCTTCTCTTTTTGAAGCAACGCGTTGTTCTATTTTTCGTGTTGCTCATGAGGAGGAATTTGCCCAAGTAATTGCTTCTCACGATAATCCTGACATTGAGTTGGAGATAACGATTGACAATTACCCGGAAGTGAAGAAGGCGCTGGAGACAAGAGAGATGGTGATCGTTCAGTATATTCTCCTTGATCCATTAATGAAGGATGTGCAGGAAAATATAAAATCTCTAAAAAACAATGCGATTGCTGTTATTCCCATTATATTGAAAGACAACGTCATTGGAACTCTTTTTTTAAGAAGTGTTCGAGACAATAAATTCTTCAATGAAAGAGAAATAAAATTTTTGAAGGTCGTAGCTCGTATAGCTGCTAATTCGTTGGATAATGCCTTTCTTTACGAAAATCTAGAGTCTACACGGTTGCAGTTGGTACGGTCTGAAAGATTAAGGGCACTGGGAGAATTGGCTACAGGTGTAGCCCATAATTTTAATAATTTGTTGAGTGGCATCCTAGGGCACACACAAATGTTGCTTTCCAAGGACATCGACACCTCAATTCGTGAAAGATTACAAATTATTGAAAAACTCGTGCTAGATGGAGGTGAAGTTGTCAGAAGGATTCAGGAATTTACGAGAATTCGTACTACACAGGATTTTTCAGAAGTCAATATAAAAGATATCATAAATGACGTCATTAGAATGACGGAGTCGAAATGGTCTGGAGGGTCTAATATCCCAAAAATAACACTTCGCGTTGATGCCGATTCAATGGAAATCCCCACGGTAGAAGGGAACGCTACGGAGTTGAGAGAGGTTTTTATTAACATTTTGTTTAATGCAGTTGATGCGATGCCTAAAGGGGGAGAATTAACGATTCATACAAAAACCAATGGGAAGGATATTTTCGTTTGTTTTATTGATACGGGCGAAGGTATGACCGAAGATACAAAGAAGAGAGTATTTGACCCCTTTTTTACAACAAAGGGGTCAAAGGGTACAGGTCTGGGGATGAGTCTTGCATACGGAATAATCAGCAGGCACAACGGTCATATTAGCATAGACAGCGAACTGGGCATAGGCACAACTGTTACCGTACAACTACCCGTATCCGAAAAATTTATTCATGAGATGGAGTATAAAGATACGCTTGGACATGAAGAAAAAACGAAGATACTTCTCATAGAAGACCACAAAATCACCCTGGATGTCCTTGCTGAGAACTTAGTAAATCTCGGCCACCATGTCCAGAAGGTCGACAGAGGCATGGCAGGTATTAAACTGTTTAAAGATGGGAATTATGATATTGTAATAACGGATGTCGGACTATCCGATATTTCTGGTTGGGCGGTCTCTAAAAAAATAAAAGCTATATCACCTCAAGTACCGATTGTCTTTATTACGGGATGGGGCAACCAACTCAGTTCATCCCAGTTAAAGGAATGTGGCGTGGATTACGTACTTACCAAGCCTTTTAAGATAGAAGAGATTTCTGCAATTATAAAAAAGGCTATTAAATCTAAAAAGACGTCTAACGCTAAGAAAAGAGGTTAAAAAACTTTGCTATTTAGTTGGCTTTCTTCGATAAATTCCTTAGAAATATTTAAATACATATCTTTTCGTTCTTGTCTGGCTGCTTTTACTGCTTTTTTAATCAGTATTTTTTTTGGTCACTGGTTTATTAAGAGACTGCGGATTTTAAAGGTTGGTGAGGATACAACAAAAACAGACTCGGAAGAACTCAAACGTATGCATTTTGATAAAAAAAATACACCGACAATGGGAGGAATTGTTGTAAATGTCTCTATCCTGGTCTCCGTTTTGTTCTGGTGTAATATTTATAATGAATATGTTCTTCTCTTAATGTTTACGTTGATCTGGTTTGGTGTACTTGGGTTTATTGATGATTATATTAAACTTACGCAGAAGAATGCAGATGGTTTGAGCGGTGTATCAAAGTTGTTATTTCAATCAGCATTGGGGCTCATACTGGGGCTGGTCTTATATTTCCATTTCAGTAAATTTACCTGGGGCACACAACTGGTAATTCCGTTTGTAAAAGATTTTAGACCCGACATAGGTCCCTTTTACATATTGGCTGTTGGATTTTTTATCGTTGGGATGTCTAACGCAGTAAATCTTACTGATGGCTTGGATGGCTTAGCAATAGGGTGCAGCATTATTGCGGGAATTGCTTTTACTGTTATTGCCTATGCTTCAGGCAGGGTCGATTTTAGTGATTATTTAAGAATTCCGTATGTTCCTGGGAGTGGTGAATTGAGTGTTTTTTGTGCTGCGCTAGTAGGAGGAAGTTTGGGATTCTTGTGGTATAACTGTTTTCCTGCACAAATATTTATGGGTGACACAGGTTCATTGACATTAGGCGGCATGCTGGGACTCGTTGCTCTTATTGTAAAACAAGAACTGCTGATGGTTATTATCGGGGGTATCTTTGTTACTGAGGCAGTTTCTGTACTGGTGCAAAAATTCTTTTATAAGATGACGAAGAGAAGGGTTTTCCGTTGTGCACCTTTACACCATCACTTTCAATTTAAGGGATGGCCAGAGACGAAAATTACCCTCCGGTTTTGTATTATTGCAGCAATGCTGGCTGTATTTGGTCTTGTATTGCTATAAAGGAGATTTATTTGAAACACTGGCATTTTATTACATACATTATGGTTGCTTTAATAGGGTTCAGTATTATCACCGTCTATAGTACGGATCTGGCAACTTTTGGGGCAGGGGGAAAAAGTTATCAATTAACGAAACATCTCTTATGGATATTAATAGGTTCGGTTTTGTTAATAACCATGTCAAAGGTGGATTATCGTTATTTACAGAAAGTGAGAATTCCTATTCTCGTTGTGTCCTTTCTGCTTCTTTTGCTTGTATTGATACCAGGGATTGGTACAGTTACCAATGGCGCACGCAGGTGGATTCGATTAGGCCATACTTTCGGTATACAGCCATCTGAATTTGCAAAATTAGCAATTATAATATTTGTTTCTGCTTACATTGCCAAAAATCAAAGTCGCATGTTGGAGTTTAAATGCGGTTTTATGATACCCATTGTTATTGTAGCGGTAACAGGTGCTCTTATAATCAAAGAGCCTGATTTTGGGAGTGCAGCGTTCATTACTATTCTTTCTGTAATTATGCTTATCGTTGGTGGCACTAGGATTGTTTATGTATTTTTTACGGTTCTCGCTCTTGTGCCTTTTGTGCACAAAATGTTATTTGAAGTTTCATATAGAAAAGACAGATTAATGGCATTCATGAACCCATGGGAAGATCCTTCGGGAACTGGGTATCATATAATCCAGTCATGGATTGCCCTTGGCTCCGGTGGTTTGACAGGACTAGGTGTTGGAAGCAGCAAACAAAAACTATTCTTTTTGCCAGAAAGCAGTAGCGATTTTATCTTTACCATCATTGGTGAAGAGTTTGGGTTTATCGGAGTGTTAGTTATTATATGTCTCTTCTTGTTATTAATGTGGCAGGGATTAAGGATAGTACACGCAACCAAGGATGTATTTGGATTTTTTTTAGGATTTGGAATAACAGTGATGTTTGGATTACAGGCAATTATTAACATTGCAGTTGTCTCTGGCATTGTTCCAACAAAAGGCATTCCCTTGCCTTTTGTTAGTTCAGGTGGGTCATCCTTGTTATTTTCGATGATAGGAATTGGGATACTAATTAATATTGCAAAACAGTCTTTGGAGTCAGGGGCTTTAAATCCACAGTTGAATAGAGAACCATCGGAAGATAAAGTTGCACGGTTGTTGCCTGCGAGAATTTGGCACAATATGACGTCTAAGATAGCAAGCTTTTCTTGGCGATAAATGCGTAAAACCAGTAACGCAGGATACCGGCTAGACACAAATTTTAAACATAGGCAGGCTTTTTTAACAGAATTCGTTTATTTTCTGTACAAAGCATTGTTCGGTTAAGGGAAAAGGGGGTGTGGGAATGAAAATCGCTTTTGCAGGAGGTGGTACCGCGGGGCATTTAATGGTGGGGTTGAGTACTGCCGAAGAGATCCGTTCCAGATTCAGCGAGGCAGAAATCATTTTTTTTGGCACAGATAGAGAATTTGAAAAACGATGTGTAGAACAGCGAGGATTCAGGTTTCGACAAATGCATGCTAAAAAGTGGGGCAAATCGTTTAAGCATTTATTTCCATTTCTCATTGCAACAGGTGTCGGCATTGTCGAGTCTCTCGTTGCGCTTCGCAGATTTAACCCAGATATTGTGGTTGGTTTGGGTGGATACGTCTCTGTTGCCCCAATTATCGCTGCTAAATTACTCAGCATACCATCTGTATTACTGGAACAAAATGTAATTCCCGGGAAGGCAAATCGATTCTTGGCTAAATGGGTTGATGAGGTATATTGTCATTGGCGAGGATCTCTCAAGTGGTTCAACAAAGCAAAAGTTGTAAGGGTAACAGGAACACCCATACGTAAAGATATCTTATATAGCCAAAGATGTCGTTCTGCCGAAAAATTCGGACTAAGTTCTTCTAAAAAAACGATACTGGTTACAGGGGGAAGTCAGGGCGCACAGGCAATCAATGAAGTTATACTAAGATGTTTGCCCAAATTAGAGCCGTTATCAAGCGAATTGCAAATTATCCACTGTACAGGTGAACATGGATATGAAGCTGCAAAAGAAGCGTACAAGCAAACGGACATCAATGCGTTTGTTTGTAGTTTCTTAGATGATATGGGCGCTGCTTTTAGCATGGCGGATGTGATCATTTGTAGAGCGGGCGCTACTACGATTGCAGAATTTACAGCAGTAGGTATTCCCGCTATATTGATACCATATCCGCATGCTGCGGATAATCATCAATACTGGAATGCAATGGAATTAGCAAGCAACGGCGGCGGATATTTATTGCAACAGATTGATTTGACACCTGAAAAAATCATAGAACTCATTACAGATCTTTTCAACAATAAAGAAAAGTACGACAGAATGAAGATGTTTAACAAAGGGATGGGAATGCCAAATGCGGCCATGAAAGTTGTTGATAATATATGCAGGGTAATTGGTTCCAAAGGTACACAATTTGCTCTAACATTAGGCTAATTCATTTTTTATTGATTAAATAAATATCAAACTATTCCGATATAATACTGTAGCGCTATCCCCTGATTGCTTTTACTACTGATTCAACAAAATAAATTGAGGGGTAAATCTATACCACGGCGCACTATTTCTATACAAAAAGAGGAAAATTACTATGAATCTATCAGAAGGTATTGACGGGATGCACACACATACATCATCGTTAGATAACCAGTTCAATTATCGACCTATGCGTGGGCATTGTGTATACTTTATAGGAATAGGGGGTATCGGGATGAGTGCGGTTGCACACATTCTTTTAAACGAGGGTTGTGTTGTTGCGGGTTCTGATACACGGCCTTCTTCTTTAACTTCAACACTGGAAAAAATGGGTGCTAGGATTAATACAAGACAAGACGGCAGTTTTATGACATTAAATACGGATATGGTGGTAATCTCAGCGGCTATTTCTGAAGACAATCCAGATCTTAAAACTGCCCGCAAAATGGGTATAAAAGTAGTGAAATATTCTCAGATACTCGGTTCGTTAATGAAAGAAAAACGTGGTATTGCAATCAGTGGAACTCACGGGAAAACGACCACAAGTGCAATGATCTCTAGCGTATTAAAAACTGCAGGATTGGATCCTACATTTGTTATTGGTGGGGAAGTCCCTGATATTGGAGGTAACGCACATTTAGGAAAGGGAGATTTATTTGTTGCAGAGGCATGTGAATATGACAGGTCTTTTTTAAACCTCGTTCCACAAGTAGGTGTAATTACCAATATCGAAGAAGATCACTTGGATTATTATGAAAATATTGAGAAAATAATAAGTGCATTTGGTGATTTTGCATCATTGATTTCAAAAGAAGGTTTATTAGTCGTAAATAATCACGATAAAAATATATTACTTGCAATGCAAAGGGCAAATTGTAAGGTAGAAACATACTCTCTCGATAGTACCTCTGACTGGTACGGCAAAGTTCTTTCTTCCGGTAACGGTAAAAATAGATTCAGCATCTTTAGAAAGGATACTTTTTTTGATGATTTTACGTTAAAAATACCAGGGTCCCATAATATTTTAAATGCGTTGGCCGCTACTGCGGTATGTACTTTTATTGGAGTTGATAAGGCTTCTATCAAAGCTGCTTTAGCTTCTTTTGGTGGGGCGAATAGGCGATTTCAAATTATTGGGGTAAAGAACAATATTACAGTAATCGATGATTATGCACACCATCCAACAGAAATACGTGTTACACTAAAAGCTGCACGAGAACTTTATCCTGGGAAAAGGATATGGTGCGTGTTTCAACCGCATCAGTATAGCAGAACACGCCATTTATTAAGGGGTTTTGCAAAATCGTTCCAAGATGCGAATCAAGTGCTTTTTGCCGATATTTATGCAGCACGTGACAATGACTATGAAAAAACTACAATGAATTCTATGAGGTTGTATGAAGAAACCCGTAATGCAGGTGTAGACGTTCAATATATTCCACAATTGGGTGATATTGTCAAGGTACTTTCATTACAGGTAAAACCAGGCGATGTTGTCATAACTATGGGTGCTGGGGATGTGTGGAATGTTGCTTATGATTTAGTTGCAAAATTAGAATAATGGGTTAATATTTATCCTGCGTCCCTACTTGTTATTAATGTATTTTCGATCGATGACGATGGATAACCAGAGCTACACTAAATACTAGTTATTGTTAAATAGATCATCATGCTACCGAGAGTCCTCACTAAGCATGAATAATACGGTTTTTAAATATTAGGAGAATATTACATGAAGCCAAATAATGTTGTTGTACTGATGGGGGGGATATCTCCTGAGCGTGAAATTTCTTTGCGTTCTGGTAATGCAGTAGCAAGGGCATTAAAAGAGGCTGGATTTAACGTTACTTGCATCGATGTAAAAGACGAGAAGATAGAAGAACTTGATCATATGGACATAGATGTCGCATTTATTGCCTTACATGGGTATTTTGGCGAAGATGGGGGTGTACAACAACTTTTAGAATCGAAAGGAATTCTTTACACTGGCTCAGGTATAAATGCCAGCAGGCTTGCAATGGATAAATTAGCAACAAAAAAATGTTTTATTGCTGCGGGCCTTAAAACGCCGGATTATATTACCGTGACAGAATTTCAAGAGTTACAGGAGATACAGCAGGAAATAAGCAAACTAGGGTTACCGGTAGTTTTAAAACCCACAAGGAATGGTTCTAGCATAGGCATATCAATCATTAAAAATATTAACGATCTTCAAATCGGTTTAGAAAAGGCTTTTGAATTTGGATATGAATTACTTGTTGAAAAGTACATAAAAGGCAGAGAATTGACCGTTGGAATATTGGATGACAAGGCGCTGCCAATTATTGAGATCAAACCGGCGGTAGAATTTTTTAATTACGAAGCGAAATATAAGGATGATAGAACAAAATACATTATTGTAGAAAAAACCCGAAGCGAAGGGGAAAATACCGTTGGTGATTCCTCACACACTGTCGGCTTTCTCTCGCCTGCTACGTATCATAACGCACAGGAGCTTGCTATCAATGCCCAAAAAGTCCTTGGCTGTAAAGGATTTTCAAGAGTAGATATGTTGCTGGACGATAGAGATAACTTGTATTTATTGGAAATAAATACTATCCCCGGTTTTACAGAAAAAAGCTTGCTGCCGAAGGCGGCAAAGGCGGCTGGCATGTCATTCACTTCATTATGTGAAATAATTGTTGATCTTGCATTCCAGAATATTCTTGTCAGTGCAGATGAACCAATACAAAATTAAGGATATTATTAATAGCACATTCAACTATAAGCTTTTTTTAGCCATCCTTTCCTCTAAAATAGGGTTAATAAAAAAAGTGCTATATCCCTTTTTGCTCCAATTTGTTGTTTTTGCAGGTATAATCATCTTTGGAATATGGGGTATCAATAAGACATGGCATTCATTAACGGATTTAAATATCTTCAAAGTCAGCCCTTCTACCTTCTCCTTTCACACTCCATCGTGGGTGACTGCCCGTTTTTCTAACGACATAAAACACGTAGCAGCCCTGAACGAACAGTACGGCATGTATGAAAATAATTTGACTCAAAGAATAGCAGAGGTTTACGGAGGAATTGTTTTAATAAAAAAAATAGATTCGATCAAAAGGACATTCCCCAATAAGTTAAATATTAAACTTGTATTACGCAAGCCCGCAGCTACCGTTAAAACTGGAAATTATACGTATCTTGTGGATGATGAATGTGTCTTATTACCAAAAGAATATTACACATTACCAAATGCTGAATATGATACACCCTGCATCCAAAGTAATAAATTGGCAAGAATACCCTTATATGGGAGTGAATGGAATGACAAGGGAATTAAGGCAGGGATAGATATTGTTAAATTTCTCAGGGCAAATAATATTCATAACATTTTCAAGATTCTAGCAGTAGATGTATCAAATGTGGGCAAAAGGAGGTTCACTGGTAAAAGTGATATCGTTTTTTGGACAGAGAACAATACTCAGATTCGGTGGGGATGCTCTTCCCTCTGTAACGAACCTAACGAACTCTCCAATGAAGAGAAGCTACAAAACCTGCTGAGTATTGCAAAAACTGAAGGAACCAACCTAAAGCAAATGGAGTATGTTGACGTACGTTGGAAAAAACCTTCGGGAAAGCGTTGGGCAAAAGTTAACGACAGAATAGAAGAACGTTAAAAGCATTATAAAATGCCACAATAGCTATGTCTGTACCTGGTTTCCAATCATCGTTAGCTTCTTTTTATCCCTGATTAGTCTGTTATCCCTTCTCTTCTTATTCCTTATCACCTTTTCCGATCGCAGCATCGGAAAAGGCGTAGATATTTGTACACATTTCTGCTGCTTTTAACGTTTCATCACTATTTTAACTTTTCTCTCTTCCCTTTTCTTAAGCCTGATTGTCTTTTTGGTTCTCCTGTATCCCTTTTTCTTTGCAGTTATTGCATAGGTATCCTTCTCTAATTCTTCAAATACAAAATATCCAGAAGAGTCCGTGGTAGTTTCCTTTTTTATCTTCGTCCTCTTTCCTTCAATTCTTACCCTTACATCCTGAAGGGGTTTGCCGTGTTTATCTACCACATTGCCATATACCATACTGAGCAAACTGACCGTTGCATACTTAAGGTCACTATTTGTATAGTCATAATAACTGATATGTACCCTATTTTTTGAGTCTACCACTATAGAGGTACTAGAGTTATCACGTCCTTCAACTCCATTCTTATCTACGGTTTCTGTTGTCCATGTACCCGTGATATTGGTAGCATACTTGAGGGCACCGTTTGTATAATCATTATAGCTAATGTGTATATTATCTTTTGAATCTACCGCTATAGAGGTATACACACCTACACCTTTGCCACCGTCCACCGTCTCTACTGTCCATGTACCAGATACGTTAGTTGCATATTTAAGGATGTCGTTTTCAAAATCATAATAGCTGATATGTACTTTATCCACCGAATCCACAGCTATGGAGGTGTATCCACCATCCCCACTTCCCTCTATTATTTCTGTCTCCCAGGTATCTGTGGCATTGGTTGCATACATGATATCAAGGGTTGTTCGACCAAGATAGCTAACATGTAATTTATCAGTTGAGTCTATTGTCAGAGAAAGATAACTTGACGCATCTTCGTCCACCGTTTCTATTATCCACGTGCCTGTGGTATTGGTGGCATGTCTTACATCAGTAGAATCAATATCAGAAGCAAGATAGATAATATGTACTGCCCCCCTTGAATCTACTACCAAGGAGGTTTCAGCGCCTATCGCACCATACTCCTCCAATGTTTCAGTCGTCCATGTACCGGTAGCATCAGTGGCATATTTAGGATTGTCATTTGAATAATCATAATATCCGATGTGTACTGTATCGGTTGAGTCTACTGCTATGGAGGTATACTGGCCTACATCGCCACTACTTTCGACTATTTCCGTTGTCCATGTGCCGGTGGTGTTGGTGGCATACTTGAGATCGTCGTTGGTACCGTCATTGTAACTGATGTGTATGTTATCCTTTGAATCTACGGCTATGGAGGTATACTCACCCACATTCCCCGTACTGTCTATAGTCTCTACCCTCCATGTGGCGGCTGATATATCTACAATAGCCAGAAACAGACTCATAAAAACAAGGCACAGGCATATTAAAAATCTTTTATTCGACATATCTTTCCTTTTCATAAAGTAATTACTTTTCGTAAAACATAATAGATTTCTCAGTGGGAAGGGTAAAGCAATCTATAATTTGTTGCATCTTGTAATGCCCGTAAAGAACTTACGCTCGAGCTTGGCGCTGGCTGCGGCGAAACTATGTGGCTGCTTCCTATGGCAACTACTGGCAATGTAATTTTGTCATACTCTATTAGTCCACTATCATTATATGCCTTGTACGAGGTGTTATCAGTCCAGTTCATGCCATTTTCTATTCCATCATAACTTCTTTCCCAGTAAGAACTCCAGGAAGCGCCGCTAATAGGTTGATTCGAAACTGAAGAAGTATGGCTGGTCTTACATCGATATACATGCCCGTCTGTGCCATTTACATACGGCCAGCCGTATTTAATAGCGCCAAAACTTTTTACTATCAGCAAATCAAAGGGCGTGGTTCCGTTTATTTCTCTCATTCTAAATTTAAAAGTGCCATTCTTGTCTATGGGTGATTGATACCACAGTCGTTTGCCAACCGGGATGGCATCCGCACGATGCACGTCCATATATACAAGCTCTTTTTGATTGTTTAGGCTTCTCGCACCACTCCCTGTGTGACGGGCTACCCCTTCAATATAGTCGTTTGCGTTGAGGTACACCAAATCCGTGCATACTGGATGGGCATGAGTGCCGTTTGAATCCTGAGACCACTTTCTCCCTATAATAGTAGTTCCATTTTTCAGAATACCCACGAGTGCAGCCTCTCCGGATTGTGTACTCATATATCCAGAAACCGTAACCAGATAATAACCAGCAGTTTGCGCTGCAAATCTATCCGTGGATGTGTTGTATTCATTGTTAACATCAAAATCTTCGTTGCCAAACTGAATAACAGTGTAGCCGGAACCCACTGGAACCGATTGAGAAACTGAACTATAAGCCCTCGTACCTGTGGATACAGAGGGTGCGTCTATTCTGGTAATCGACAAATCGGTTAGTTCGCTGTTGCTGTTGAGATTTCTTGATACTGATGATGTGTGCCTTGCGACCGCCTCGATGTAATTTGTTGTGCCATCCAGATAAACAAGGTCCGTGCATATAGGTTCGGCGTCAGTACCACTTGGACCACTCGACGACCATTTCCTTCCTATAATTGTAACGCCATTCTTTCTGACGCCTACCAATGCACTTTCACCTGAACCCACACTGACAAACCCGGAAATACTGACAAAGTACATCCCCCTTTGCTTTGCCACAAACCTGTCGTTTGTTAAATCAAATTCCCCATTGCGATCAAAATCCTCCCCCTCGAAATTAATTTTAGTATAGCTGCTACCGCTTGGTATTGACTGCGCTGTTGTCTTGTATGCCCTTACCATAGCGGCTGGATAGACATTGAATAAATACGCCTCGGCCCATCCATCCTCATAAAAAGTTTGATATGCTGAAGATACAGTACCAACAATCTCAGTATATAAAGATGACGAATTATTATTGTAGTATACGATATCTAACCCATTTTTGCTATCGCTTGTAACCTCCCCGGCTTTTGTAATACCAATGGAGCATGGGGCATTTCCCATACCCTTGTTGCCCCAGGTTCCACCACGCACATCTCCTTTATGTCCAAATCCTAACGTATGCAACTTTTCATGGTTTGGACCACTACCTCCAGGTGACGATGATAAATAATACTTAAGTCCCCACCAGTGTTCGTCAAATGGAGCTGCCAATCCAGCAGCGCTACCCAATGTTTTATATATCGTTATACTACCTCTATTATACGGTCCCGAAGTCCCATATACATCATAAGTACCATTCATTTCTACTGTAGTTGTACCCCAGCCATCGTATGTATGCTTCAACCCAAAATTTAAATAGTCAAAACTGTCTATGATAGATTGCGAAAAATCCGCTGCATAAGTTGACATAGTGTACGTACCGGGCATGTCTGCCTCTGTAACAGTTTGTGTACCCGTAGACCCAGTATAGTAAAATATTTTAAAATGATAATCTATTGGAGTGGGGTAACTATAATCCATGTTCCAGAAATTATTATAATTCTTTTGATAAGTTAGACTTTCACTATAATATGTCCACCCAGAACTCCAATTCGGGAAACAGGAGAATATTACTCCGATAAACAAACACCAATACACAAATAGTGCATGCTTCATAATTCTTTTCCCCCTATATAAGATTTCTCTATAATAACATCAAGTTGTTTTTATGCTTCTGTAAGTACTTGTTTTACAGTTGCACTCGTTTTTGGTATATCTCTCGCATCACTACTTTCTCACTCTTACAATCATTGACTTCTTCAGATTATCTGCTTTAAATACGACCCTTGCATCACCAATTTTATCTTCAGCAATAATAGTAAATTGAGCCTGACCATGTTCATTTGTTACTTCATTCACCGGAGAAATTTGTATATACGTGCTACCAGCCTTCCCGGTCTTTGCCGTTACTGTTTTACCTTTTAGAATACCATTATCTCTTTCTATCGTTACCGTTGTTACACTGCTTTGTTTCCTCTTGAGCTTTAGTGTTCGCGGAGATGCCCTCATTTTTACACCATCATATATGGGCGTGGGAACTACTGTCGGTATCGGAGTAAAAATTGCAGTTGGAATCGGGCTGGGCGTTCCGGCAAGGTGTAATTCGAAATTAAGTGTGCTTTCAACACAAGGTTGTAAGTCAATGTATTGTGTTAGCGATTCATAACCATCAGCGGATGCAGTAAGGTAATGGGTTCCTCCAGAGGTACATGGAATTACTCCATTATCCCACACATAATAACCCGATTTGTTGGTGTAGCTTGTTGACCCTTCGGAACCAGTTACAGTAGCATTTACAATTCCCTCTTTCGACATGGCATCTATTACCTTGCCCGATACACCGCAGAGACAATCAGGGATAGAAGTAACTAAACCCAGAGAATTTTCTTCTCCGTATGATATCCCCATTTCATTTTCAGCAACCATCCTGTAGTAATAATATATTACTCCTGACTCATTCGGTGGTAGACTCACAATATTTACGCTTATTTCTACAGATGTATCACCTGTCCCAATCACATCTTGTATTGACGATTTGTTATTGTGTGAACCACTAACTGTGTCGTACTCAAACCATACCGTTGTTGGTAATCCTTGAGCATTAATTATACCAGTGAAAGTTAATATAAAGCTTGAGTAGTCGAATGTTGCTTCATCCGTTACTACTGTTGACAATTGCGGCGTTGACGTTACAGTAACAATGGGTGTTACCTGTATTGAAGATTTTCGAGACACTCCATGCTCTCCAGAGGCAAACTTCGATCCAAATACTAAAACCACACAGACCACTAAAAAACTACACGTCATAGCGTTTTTCATAACCATATTACCTCCTTTTGTCTATTGTTCTGATAATCTCTCGTTAAATAAAAGCCACATCAGGAATGTTATGTCAACATCTTTTTAGAAAACATACTATATTTTCATAAAAATAGCCATATTCAAGGCACTATTTTTTATTTAAGCCCTCCTAAAACTGTGCTACATTTTTCACCAAAAATTTTACGGTAAATCAGGATTCTCCGGATCCCAAATCAACTCCCGTCCCGCTTGTCTGTTTGGCCAACCTTCATTTGTTGTGCCGTCTGTACTACCATTTTGTATCCGCTCCACGTGGCCATCAATAAAGAGAATATTTGGAGCCTTTGAATGCCTTTGTGCAACACTTCCATACGAACCGTCATAATTGTCCGCCACGCTAGTGTTGTTGATACGACCGTCAAACAGTAGCACTGTCCTGGTAGTCTCTCCTATAGTTTCAATAGACCGTTGACACTCAGATGCTTGCAAGAGATTTTGATTCATTTTTATTGTGCGTGTTGTATCCTGTTTTGAAAGAGGCACTGTTTTAAAGATGGGATCTTGTTTTATAAGTAAGAGCCTCTCCTCCTGTGAGATTTCATCCCTTTCGCTGGGAAGTTGCAATGTTGTAAGATAGTTGTCGACAGCCTTAAACCATACCTCAGCATTACAGATTTTCGTACCGTCTTTGCTTGTACTGCTATTATTGGGACGAGGAAGTAATCCGTTGTTATCATTTGTATACTGCTCAAATGCGAGAAATAGCTGACGAAGATTATTAACACAAATAATTTGTTGCGCTTTTTGTTTGGCTGCGAGAATCGCTGGGATTACGATACAAACCAGGACTGCAACAATGATAACAATTATCAATAACTCAATAACTGTGAACCCTCGACTTTTAACGGTTACGTACATAGTTTTACAGGTTGAGAAAAAAATTGTTGTTAAATATATTTATATTTGGCATGTTGAATGCCAATAATCTTTGTATAGAAAAGATAAACTTTAAATACTAACTGCGTTTGATACTTACAAATTTTTTTCTCAACAAAACGATTTTAGTAGTAAGTTAATAATAACAACTTAATAAACGAAAAAGGTGTTTTTGCGGTACATAAATGTAACGTATAAGCAATGCTTTGGATGTTTCTTTTTGTAGAGAGGCCTTGGTGGAAGCCTTAGAAAAGGGGTGTCCTGAGATATTCAATAGTGATCGGGGTTCTCAGTTTACGAGTAATGATTTTACGGGAATACTCTTAAGCAAAGAGATAGCAATCAGTATGGATGGTCGAGGTCGGGCGTTTGATAACATTTTTACGGAACGGCTTTGGAGGAGCGTAAAGTACGAGGAGATTTACATAAAAGATTATCAGGTTTGTCGTGATGCACGTGAGGGTTTGGAGAAGTATTTTTCATTTTATAACAATCGGAGGTATCATCAATCGCTGGTATACAAAACACCGTATGAGGTTCATTATGGAGTTCCTTGTGAGAGAATGAGTAAGGAACAGGTAGCGATGGGCGAAGATGGATTGCGGAGTGTGCAGAAGGGTAACTCCAGTCGCCCTACGGGCTCCTTCCGTTACCCTTCTGCACACTGTGATTCATGATTAATGCATCTAAATATTAATAAA
>Ga0209324_10000633_pt1 | contig 24405 bp, 26 predicted proteins | sample Rifsed19ft3_FD_184015 | JGI IMG/M metagenome (GOLD analysis project Ga0209324, IMG submission 184015) | Soil microbial communities from Rifle, Colorado, USA - sediment 19ft 3 (version 2) | ecosystem: Environmental > Terrestrial > Deep subsurface > Rock core/Sediment | place: Rifle, Colorado...
TATTCCTGTAACAATCTCAGGAGCATCAGGGAGCGGGGTAATCTCAACTACAGGGAAAACCCTGTCTGCACTGGCAACATGCAGTGCATACCGCTGGTTATCGAGTATAAAGACAAGGAGATAAGTTGAATTGTTATGCACCCGGGAATAACCTTTCAAATCCCCCCTGACCCCCCTTTTCCAAAGGGGGGATGGGGGGGATTATTTTCATGTTTCTTTGTGAGCCCTTGCCTGCTTACAAATAGCTGTGGGCGAAGACTATGCCGGCAACTGATGCGGCGAGCGAGATAGTCAGAAGGACCCAGTGCATCGTGTTCATCCTTGTAAAAACCGCCTCTATCTCCATTTTCACGCCGCTTTTTACCATCCTGTCGAGCATCTTTTTGACGATAAGGGGTTCAAGTCCGAAGAGCATTACAAACCAGATCAGCCAGATGATGGTCATAATGAGTAATGGGAGACCCCTGGCAGTAAAGTATAGTTTGTGCCACCCTGTAAGATAGACCATCACGAAACCGGTTACACCGGTGATGATATTATAAACCCTTGCAATCGGGGCAAACCTGTGTTCAATACTTTGAAAGGTGATCGCCTTCTGAAGGGGATCATCCCACCTGATAAGCATTGGAATTACAATAATGGTTATGAAGCTGAGACCGCCGATCCAGATTATGACGGTGAGGAGATGGATTATATGAATGAGGGTGAACAGCACAGATATAAAATAGCAATACGCTATGTTTGTGTCAATAGATTATCCTGACATCGAAAGCCGTCCTTTTTCTCTGATCTGCTCCATCATTACATCACGCATCAGTTTGCAGGCCTGTACCACCTTTGGGTTTGTAATGCGATAATAGATGCTGACCCCTTCCCTGCGGGATTTGAGTATACCCTTTGCCTTCATGATGGACAGGTGCTGGGAGAGATTGGCCATCCTGATATCCATTTTTTCAGCAAGATCACCTACTGTTAATTCCCTGTTGCCAAGGATGCTGATGATCTCAAGCCTCTTGGCATTTGCCATTATCTGGCATATGCTCGCATGCATCTCGTATATCTCTTTTTCCATTTCTGAGCCTTTTAGGTTAAATAGGGACAGCGACTATTTATTTGCTGTTTTGTATCTGAAAAATAAATAGTCGCTGTCCCTATTTAACCATTTTAGAAATAATGAAAGTATGATGATATAGTATCAGCTCAACAGACGGCTGTCAATGCATTGCTGAACGGGGTTTATGCGAGGAAGCTTCTGATAAGGCCTGCCGCAGCGCCGCCGGCTATGAGCCATGTTGAATTGACTCTTAAGCTGAAGAGCAGGATGACTGAGATGAGAGCAATTATAATCGTAAGGGGGTCTGTAAGTGAGGCATGGCTTAGTTGAAATGTTACTGCGGCCATGAGTCCAAGGGATGAAATGTTTACACCGTCCAGGAATGCACTTACACGGGGAGAGTGTCTGATGCGTGGGATAAGCGGATTGCTGATGGCTACAAAGATAAACGATGGCAGAAAAATTCCGATAGTGGCGAGTATCGCCCCTGGAAAGCCCCCCAGTATATAGCCTATGAAGGTCGCTGTGGTAAATACAGGACCAGGTGTTACCTGGCCAACGGCTATGGCGTCAATCAACTGCTGGTCTGTGAGCCAGCCGAGGCGGGTTACGAAGTCAGAACGCAGGAAGGCGAGAAGTACATAGCCGCTTCCATATAAGACTGAGCCGATCTTGAGGAATATCAGGAACAGGTGTGACAATTTGAAAGGAATGACAGCCGTTACTGCTGCAGGCAGTGAGAGCGCGCTGACAGGTGCAATAATCCCTGAGAGGCTGTTATTACTTAGCCCTGGCAGATTCTTTGCAATTACTGCAACAAACCCGCCGGCAAAAAGGAGGAGTATCTCGTTAACGCCGAGAAAGTAGAGTATCAGTACGGTCAGGCCAATTATGGCTGTTAAGAACCCTTTGACGGCCCGATGCCCTAATCCCCACAGCGCCTGCACTATAATTGCTATAACCACCGGTTTAACGCCGTAGAGGAGCCAGGATGCCTCAGGTATTGTGCCGAAACGGACATATGCCCATGCGAGTGCCATGACCATCAGCATCGCAGGCAGGATGAAGCATACCCCGCCCGCGATAAGACCTTTCCATCCGGCCCGGACAAAGCCGAGGTGAATAGTCATTTCCGTTGAATTGGGGCCCGGTATAAGATTGGTAGCCCCGAGCATGTCAAGAAAGTGCTGATCATCCACCCACTTCCGGCGTTTTACGACCTCATCCCGCATCATGGCTATATGGGCCGCAGGACCGCCGAATGCCGTGATTCCAAGCTTGAGAAAGAGGAGGGCAGCTTCACGCAGGCGATGATTGTGCATGTGACATATTACTTTAATAAGGCGGTTTATTGCAATAAATGAAGATATGCCCTTGACAGTGAACGAATGTTCACCTATTATAAAGGAGGCATGAAAATCCCCTCCCCTTAATCCCCCACCCTACCCTCCCCCGCAAAGGGGGGAGGGACGAAGGATGGTAGTTACTGGAGCCCTCCCGCAAGGGGAGGGGAAATCAAGAGGAATCGTAATGATACCCCCTCCCTTGACGGGAGGGGGGTAGGGGGAGGGTGAACAAAGGAGATTTTCGTATGAAGAGGCTGCAGCATAGCAGAGAGGCTAAGTTAAAATCGCGGTTTAATGCCGTAGCCAGCTTCTATAAGCAGCAAGGCCGTATGCCGAGCTTTTCTGAGATAGGGGAGATGCTTGGGCTAAGGTCAAAGAATGCCGTATCCAAATTCGTAAACAGGCTTGAAGATATGGGGGTGGTGGAAAGGGATCATACAGGGAGGCTTATACCACGCTCATTAGTATCAGGTATCAGGGTCCTTGGGACTGTAGAGGCCGGGTTTCCAAGCGCTGCTGAGGAGGAGTTGGCGGACACGCTCTCTTTTGATGACCTCCTTGTTGAGAACCGTGAGGCGACGTTTTTGCTTAAGGTCTCCGGTGATTCCATGATTGAGGCGGGCATACTTCCGGGTGACATGGTTATAGTAGACAGGTCACAGGTCCCAAAGAGCGGTGACATTGTTATTGCTGAGGTAGACGGGGAGTGGACCATGAAGTACCTGAGAAAACGCGGGGATATGACTGCGCTGGTACCTGCAAATCCAAGGTATAAGACGATAAGACCTAAGAGTGAGCTTAAGATTGCTGGGGTGGTGACGGCAGTGGTGAGGAAATATAAGTAGTTGACACTTAATTAGAAAATCTCCCCTCACCCCTCTTTTCCAAAGAGGGGGATAATTCCTCCCTTTGACAAAGGGAGGATAGGAGGGATTTTTATGTTAATAATGCGGGGTATTCAGCATGGACTCTCAGCCTGTTACAATCCACTCATGGCCAAGGGCCATTATGCATATGGATGCGGATGCGTTTTTTGCATCATGTGAGCAGGCAGTACATCCTGAGCTTAAAGGCAGACCTGTTATAACAGGAAAGGAGCGGGGTATAGTTGCTGCAGCAAGCTACGAGGCAAAGGCCAGGGGGGTGGAGCGCGGGATGCGGTTATTCGAGGCAAAGAAGGTCTGTCCTGATGTCGTACTCCTTCCATCTGATTATGAGACTTACAGCCTCTTCTCCATAAGGATGTTTGAGATACTCCGGCGTTTTTCACCTGATGTGGAGGAGTATTCCATTGATGAGGCATTTGTTGACCTTACAGGCCTCAGGAGGAGTTTTCACGGCCCTTACTCAGATATCTCGGGGCGTGTACAGGAGACTATAGTAAAGGAGCTGGGGATAAGCGTCTCCATCGGTGTAAGCCTTACCAAGGTGCTTGCCAAGGCAGCTTCAAAGTATAAAAAACCGGGCGGGCTCACAGTAATTCCCGGTGGAGATATACACAGATACCTTTCAAATCTGCCTGTGGGAAAGGTGTGGGGTATAGGGCCGAATACCTCTGCATTTCTTAAGAAGTTTAATATAATAACAGCCCTTGAATTTGCACGCAGCAAAGAAGAGTTTATAAAGGCATATCTCTCCAAACCTTATCAGGAGATATGGCATGAGTTAAATGGGAGGAGTGTCTATCCGGTTACACGGGAGTCAAAGAGCAGTTATAAATCAATCAGCAAGACGAAGACCTTTACCCCTCCGTCAGTGGATGAGACATTTATATTTGCCCAGTTGTCCAAGAACCTTGAAAATGCCTGCATCAAGGCAAGGCGTCATAACCTCGCAGCCTCTGGATTGATCCTGTTTCTGAGGATGCAGGACTTCAGGGATACAGGGGTTGAGCTGAAACTAAACCGACCCACATCCTTTCCGTCAGAGCTTACGTGCCTGCTCAGGAGGGGTTTCAGGGAGATATACAGGAGCGGGACACCCTACAGGTCAACCGGTGTTATTTTGTCCGGTCTTATTCCTGTCAGCAGTGTCCAGTACACCCTCTTTGATGATGTGACAGGGATAGAGAAGATGAGCAGGATATACAGCGCTGTTGATAAGCTTTCATACCGCTTTGGCAAGCATACAGTTCAGCACGCATCGAGCCTTCCGGCAAAGGTGCAGGCACAGCATGAGGGGGAGCGTGGGGACGTGCCTGTCAGAAAAGGGGAATTGTTCAAAGGGGAAAATAAGAGGCAGAAAATCGGGATACCTGTCCTGAATGTGAAGGTGTAGAGTGGGAGGAATTTTTTAAGAGGCAGATAATATGCCAATAACTTTGTTCTTTATCTCTTTGAGGTGTGACGGCTTCTGTAAGTATGGGAGATTGTGTTCCCTGAAAAAGTCCGCTGTTTTCCCGTCCACCCTGCCTGTAAAAAACAGGAACCGCTTACTTATTGACGGATAAAGTTCTACAGCCCTCTTATAGAAATCTATACCGTCCATGACAGGCATATTAACGTCGCTTATAATTGCCGCATAATATTTCTCCTGTACCTTTTCCAAAGCCTCCTTGCCGTTGGCCGCGGTTTCTATCATGCCTTCTTTTGACAATATTGCCTGCATGACATCTATAATAACCTGCTCATCATCAACAATCAGGATCTTTTCCTCCCATATATCAGGGAAATGTGTTATTCGGTCAAGATGCTTCTTAAACTCATTACAGGAGTTAAGAAATCGTTCTATAGCCATCTTGTGCTTGTGAATATTGATGGCTGCAGCCCTGAATTTTGCGTCACTATTCTTCATCGTTGTTAATATGTATGCAAAGGCATCATTCCATTCACAGAATTCTATGGAGATTATGCAATCTGCAAGGTCGCTCTTTGTAAGCGTTCCGGCTTCCATGCCTTTTTCGATCTTTGACAGGCAGTCATCGAATTCTTTCCTGGTAGTATCACTCATTGTTGCAATCAATGGTGGCAGGTCACTCCTGTCCTTAATCACGTCATAGACCTGCGTTATTACGGTATGGTGCTCCTTTTCATCATGGGCAAGCCGTCTTATAAACGTGCTGAATTCTTCATCAGCAGGAAAATAATCCGCTGCCTTGTTGTATACTGATAATGTCCTGGCCTCGGCGCTTATAAGCCACTCAATGATATTTTTCATGATTTTGCCTGAATTGAATGATTATGTCCGTATAATTTAATTTTAATCCCCTGTATTCCACTATGTCAAATTTTGTGCGTAATCCACCGGTGAACGGGAGTATAACGAGGCATTACCATTGTGCCGGAATTTGATCTTTACCGGATGAGATGAGCAGGATATACAGCGCTGTTGATAAGCTTTCATGCCGCTTTGGCAAGCATACGGTTCAGCACGCATCGAGCCTTCCGGCAAAGGTGCAGGCACAGCATGAGGGGGAGCGTGGGGACGTGCCTGTCAGAAAAGGGGAATTGTTCAAAGGGGAAAATAAGAGGCAGAAAATCGGAATACCTCTTTTGAATGTAAAGATATAGTTGTTTGCAATATCACACTTGGTGAGGGCTTGCAGGTGAGGACAAGTGGGTGTCTGGACGCCCGGCTAAAGAGTTGAGTCATGCTGTTTCATCAATCAGATGTTTCTTTTCTTCTAGAAAGTCTTCAAGACGTTTCAAATCCTCCTGACTGAAAGTGAGAAACTTTACATGCATACCTGCGGGATAGGAGGAATTATCTGTATTTACAGCCACGACCTCACCTGCAAATTCTGCAAGAAGTTTCTTATCGGGCGGTATATAGAAGTGCATTATTATGCGTGAACCAATCTTTAAGGCGGTATCAGTATGAATGAAAACGCCGCTTTTACTTATATTCAAGATGAAGTCCGCACAGATATCCGGGATATTTTCACCATACTTGACCGATAGACATACAGGGAACCGGATATGCCGGCGCTTTTCCCGCCCTACATACTCGTCTGCATTGCCACCTGTATCTACAATGATTATATCTTTATCAGAATCCATACTGCACCAGGAATTTGCTTTTTCGAGGGTCAGAATAGCAGGATGAGATTTATGTGTCAATGGAAGGGTTTTGCCTGTGGTATATGGAGGAAGGGGGTGTTATCAGAAACGCAGCATCCTCTCACAGTTTTCTATGTATTCAAGCAGACAAGGTGTGTTTTCATGATTCAGCAGCCGGTCAAATTCAATTCCCAATACATAAACCCAGTGCCATTTATAGTTAAAAATAATCTTACCTTCCACCACCTCCATTATCTCCTTGCTTCTGATATCCTTGAACATAATATCCAATCTAACGATAACCCCTTCGTTGATAATGGAGCTTGAATACAGCCCGATACCTCCTCTGTTGATATTTATGGAGGTTGTATATAATGGGATGTTATCGGAATAGATAATTCTAACTGATGAAGTTAATGGGATCCGGCAATATTTGCGTTGTTCCTGCATAATAAGATATTTTGTTGTTTTATCGACCCTGGATCCAAGACAAGCAGCATACCACTTATGCTTCTAATATAATTTTCGGTCATGTGATATCATTGTATGAGAACAATACTGATTTATATCCGGTACGGTCACTTTGACGGAATTTGTAACCCCTCGGTGAACGGGGGTATAGCTCGGCATAATAAGAAAACCGATAGGCGGGGCTTTCATGTCCCGTCGTTACAAGCGGGGTTAGAAAACCCCGCCTATCGCCGTTGATGAATGAAGGATTCCTCCGTTCACCGAGGGGTTACCGGAATTTGGTCTTTACCGTTGACTGATACAGTGTTATAATTTCATGAAATTAAAATATAAGAAAAGAGGGATTATGCGCAGTGATACTATAAAGAAGGGGTTCGAAAGGGCGCCGCACAGGAGCCTGCTTAAGGCATGCGGTCTTAAGGATGATGATTTTGACAAGCCGTTTATAGGCGTGGTTAATTCATACATTGATATTATCCCCGGTCATGTCCATCTGCAGGAGTTTGGCAGGATAGTAAAGGAAGAGATACGAAAGGCAGGCGGCGTCCCGTTTGAATTCAATACAATAGGTGTAGACGACGGGATTGCAATGGGGCATAAGGGAATGCTTTACTCTCTTCCAAGCAGGGAGCTTATTGCTGACTCAGTGGAGACTATGGCACAGGCTCATATGCTTGACGGCCTTGTCTGCATACCTAACTGTGACAAGATTGTCCCTGGAATGATCATGGGGGCTATGAGGGTAAATATCCCTACTATATTTGTAAGCGGTGGTCCTATGGCTGCCGGAAGGACCTCCGGCGGGAAGGTTGTTGATCTCATATCCGTATTCGAAGGTGTTGGTGAGTTCAGGGCAGGGAGGATAACAGCGTCAGAGTTAAAGGACATCGAAGACCATGGCTGTCCCACATGCGGTTCATGTTCCGGACTTTTTACTGCAAATTCAATGAATTGCCTCATGGAGGCCCTCGGGATTGCCCTCCCTGGTAATGGTACTGCGCTTGCGATATCAGGAGAAAGGGAGGAGCTTATTCGCAGGGCCGCAAGACAGATATTAGCTCTTATAAAGGCTGACCTCAAACCACGGGATATAGTGACAAAGGCATCCATTGATAATGCCTTTGCATTAGACCTTGCCATGGGGGGCTCAACCAATACAATTTTGCACACACTTGCAATAGCCTGGGAGGCCGGCATTAATTATGATCTAAACAGGATAAATGATCTCTCGGTTCGTGTCCCGAATATATGCAGGGTAAGTCCGTCATCTCAATGGCATATGGAGGATGTGCATAATGCCGGGGGGGTGAGCGCAATCCTGAAAGAGTTGAGCAGGGTAGAAGGGGCTCTCGACCTGACACAGAAAAGTGTAACGTTAAAGAGCATCGGCGATAATATTAAGGATGTTGTGTTAAAAGACAGGGAGGTTATAAGGCCGGTTGAGAATGCATACAGCAAAGACGGCGGTCTTGCCATACTGTTTGGAAACCTTGCACCTGAAGGCGCTGTTGTTAAAACTGCAGGGGTTGCCCCGGTCATGTTAAGGCATGAAGGGCCTGCAATCGTATTTGAGTCACAGGAAGAGGCGTGTGCAGGGATACTTGGAGGAAAGGTTAAAGAGGGACATGTAGTCGTAATTCGCTTTGAAGGTCCGAAGGGAGGGCCCGGAATGCAGGAGATGCTCGCGCCTACAGCTAATATTATGGGCATGGGCCTTGGGGATAAGGTGGCTCTTATTACGGACGGCAGGTTTTCAGGCGGAACGCGCGGCGCCTGTATCGGCCATGTGTCGCCTGAGGCAGCGGAAGGTGGACCGATCGCCATGATCAAAGACGGAGACATTATCAGCATTGACATAAATAACAGGGTCCTCGAAGTAAAGATAAGTGAAGATGAGCTTGCCGGACGCAGGGCAGGGTGGAAAGCCCCGGCGCCAAAGATTGAGAAGGGCTGGCTGGGAAGGTATGCGAGGATGGTTACATCGGGGAGTAAGGGAGCGGTGCTGGTTTAAGAAGCAATGAGTAGAAGAAGCAATGAGTGTCGAGCAATGAGCAATGAGGAGAAGAAGCAATGAGTGGAAAGCAATGAGCAATGAGTATGGAGGGAGATGTGGCAGATAATAATAAGGCAGAGGGTTCAGAGTCAGGAAACCCTGGTTCTTCCTTAAGGCATCAGATCACTTGCAGTAAGTGCGGGATGGTATATGAGATAAGATACATCTCTGAGACCTGCCGAATGGCGGACGGCGAGGGGTACCTCTGCATGAATTGCAACACAGTCTTAGACCTTGAACAATAAAAAACTATTTAAGGGAATTCTTTAAGGCGGTGCCGGCTGTAAACTTCGGTAATTTGCCCGCCGGTATCTTAATCTCTTCGCCGGTCTTGGGGTTTCTTCCGTCTCGGGCCTTTCTGTGCTGTACTGAGAATGTTCCAAATCCGATCAATGTTACTTTTTGTCCCTTCTGCAGGGACTTTGTAATATTTTCAAGCATGGAATTAAGCGCATTTGCGGCTGCTGACCTGCTTATTCCTGCGGAAATAGCTATCTTGTCTGTAAGTTCTGCTTTTGTCATAGTGGGCCTCCGGTGGAAAAAACACGAGAAAGATTAGCAGACTTTATTTAATCTTGTCAAGGGATATATTTAACTCTTTGATCTTTTTCCTGAGGGTATTCCTGTTTAATCCGAGGATGTGGGCTGCTTCCAACTGATTTCCCTTAGTTTCTTTGAGCACCATTGTTATGAGTGGTTTTTCGATCTCGCGCAGAAGGGTATAGTACAGATTGGAGCCTTCTGATGATTTAAACCTCTTGATAAAGTCATGGAGTCTTTTTTCTATATAATCCTTAAGCGATACAGTTGGAGGTGCGCTTTGGGAAACAAATGAGTTAAATGTCTCAGGATCAAGTCCAACAAGACTGCATGGGGTCATACCTATTCTTTTTTTTGCCTCATGTGCATCTTTAATAAGTGTTACTTCTATCCCCTTCTCTCCCCATGACTTTCTTAATTCAGAGAAACCATTATTCCTTCCAACAATTACAATATTATCATTTTCCATGTGATAGTCATGTTGCATAAAATAATATAAAATGTCAACTATATTAATATTGACATGTGTGTCAATTATTTGTAAGATGATGTCATGAAATCTCCTCGCATTCTTCTTGTAGATGACGATGCCGATATCAGGGAGACGATGGTTACCCTCCTTACCATGAATGACTATAGTGTTACGTCTGTAGCAGATGGTCAGTCAGCCATAGAAGAAGTAAAAAAGGAAAAGTTTAATATAGTAATTACAGACCTTATGATGCCTAAGATGACTGGTATAGATGTCATAAAAAATCTTAAGGCAATAGATCCTGATTTACAATGTATTGTAATTACCGGATATGCGACTGTGTCTACAGCAGTAGATGCCATGAAGGCCGGCGCTTATGATTATCTCATGAAGCCTTTTAACGGTACTGAAGTCTTAATGCTTCTGAAACGGGTAATGGAGTTACAGGACCTGCAGGCAGAGAATAGTCAGTTAAAAAGAACTCTTAATCAAAGGTATGGATATGAAAACCTTATAGGAAACAGTGAAGGTATTCAAATGGTTTGCTCCCTCATTGAGAAGGTGGCAGAGACTGACAGTACAATTCTCATACTTGGGGAGAGTGGAACAGGCAAAGAGCTGGTTGCAAGGACGATACATTACAATAGTCCACGTAAGAATAAACCACTGATCCCGATAAATTGCGGAGCTATACCTGAGACCCTGCTGGAGAGTGAGCTGTTTGGACATGAAAAGGGTGCATTTACAGGTGCAAGCACCACGCGTATCGGGAGATTTGAGCTTGCAGACGGAGGGACTATTTTTCTTGATGAGATTGGAGATATGAGCCCGACCCTTCAGGTAAAACTTCTCCGGGTCTTGCAGCAGCGTGAGTTTGAGCGTGTCGGCGGCGTCAGGACGATTAAGGTGGATGTCAGGATTATAGCAGCTACCAACATTGATCTTGAACATGCTGTTCATGAAGGAAAATTCAGGGAAGACCTCTATTACCGTCTTAATGTGATACCTGTTGTAATACCGCCTCTGAGAGAGCGCGCAGATGATATACCATTGCTGATGGATCACTTTCTCAGCCACTTTAATAAGTCCAAGAAAAGAGATATAAAGGGATTTTCTCCGGCGGCAATGGACATACTGATATCATATCCATGGCCGGGGAATATACGGGAGCTTGAGAATCTTGTTGAACGGCTTATTATTCTTAAAGGCAATGGGACAATATGTCCTGATGACCTGCCGGAAAAATTTATTTCCCATACATTGAATAATGAAGGCGCCTTGCATATAACCCTTCCGGAAACAGGCGTCAATCTGAAGGATGTTGTTGAAGAGTTTGAGAATAATCTTATTCTGCAGGCCATGCAAAAGGCACAGGGTGTAAAAAACAAGGCTGCACAGCTCCTTTCCTTAAACCGCACCACCCTTGTTGAAAAGCTCAAGAAGAAGAAGCTTGATTACCATATCAATGCCTGATCCATTATCAGAAGATTTGACTGCAGTTCTGTCAAATGATTGACGAATAAGCGGCGCCGTATCACTGCCTTCTTTTATAAATTATTGTAAAATCATATAGTTACAAATTAACATAATCAATATATCTGCTGGCATATGTATTGCTTATATCCTTCCCTGATGCGAATAATCCTTTCTTGTTTATTTATAGTAATAAGTGCAGGCAGTTCATATGCCTCTGTGCTATACACCACCCCGGCTGTTTTCCCACCGCCTGACAGGTTGATTGTTACATGGGCAGAGAGTGTAAATGGTGCAGGAGAGAAAGAATTCAGTGGAGCTTTAGATGAGGTTAAGAAAGGGAATTATACAATTGCGTTAAACCGGTTTGAACAGATAATCAGTAATCATCCGGATAGTGAAGCGGCTTCAATTTCATCACTTTATGCCGGGAGTATTTATCGCCGGCTTGCACTGAAGGATGATAAGAAAGATGAAAAGATGCTGATGAACGGTCTCAAATCATTTCAGTATGCCATCAGGACATATCCTGTGAAAGAAAAAGGGAAGGTCCCTGTAATACTCCTTGAGATGGGGAATATCTATCTTGACCTTAATCTGATTGCTGAGGCTAAAGGATATTTCAACAGGGTCATACAGGAATTTCCCTCAGCAGAGTTTGCGGCAAAAGGACAGTATATGCTGGCGATGACAAATATGAAAGAGGGGAATTACAACGATGCATTATCAAACCTTAGTTTGGTTATGATTAAGTATAACAGGCAAATGGAGAGAGAGAGGGTGTTTCTGACAGGTGAGATATTCTTCTTACTTAATGAGTTCGGTGATTCAAAAAAATATTTTGATGAGGGGCTGAGGAAATGGCCGGCCTATGTCAAGGGTAATCCCGGAATCCTGCATAATTACAGTGAGTGTCAGTTTCAGAATGGAGAGATTAAAAAGGCAAGAGAGGGGTTTCTGACATTGTACAATCTGTATCCGTCAGACAAACATGCCGGATTTGCACTTAAACGGGCAGGAGAGACATTTTCCCTCGCACGTAATTACCCTGTTGCGGAAAGGATATTCCTTGATGTAATAAACTATTATCCTGAGAGTGATGAGGCATATTCGAGTATGCTGGCGCTTGGCGACCTGAGGTTTCAATCTGATTCAGCGGCCGGCGTCACCGGCAGCCCGGCATCTGCTTCAATAGATACATTCAATCAGGATTCCCTTAAATATTATAATGATGTTGAAGGTTTGTCAGACAATGATGTCCTGGTTGACATGGCCCGTTTCAAGAAGGCGAGGGTTCTGGAGCGTCAGGGGAAATATCAGGAGGCATTCAACGTCTATAATGCGCTGATTGGTCATTCTGATAAATCTCTGAATACCGAGGTTTCAGAGGCCCTCAGTAATGCTGTTGAAATGATAGGGATGAAAATCAACGACAGGCTTGACCGGGGCGATAAGCTCGGAGTCCTGAAATTATACCAGTCATACTACAAGAATAACCTGAAGCACGTAAAGGATGAAGTGCTTCTCATGAAAATAGCTGTAATTCATGAGGGACTTAACCTCTATAAAGACGCTCATATGATATATGACGTCATTGGTAACAGGGATGGCAGCATGAGAGAGACTGCGCTGTTTAATGCAGGGAAGCTTTATGCTCAGTCCGGTGATGACAGACGGTCGGTTGATCTCCTTAAACGGTTTATCTCGGAGTATCCGAAAAGCCGCAGGGTAAATGAGGCAAGCGCACTGGCCGGCTACGGGTATTATAATCTTAAAGAGTACGAAAAGGCAGGCAATCAGCTGTATTCAGTAATGAGAGATGCCCCGTACCGCTATCCTGATGTATATATCAAACTGGCGGCAATTCTGCAGACCAGTGCCCAGTATGAAGACAGCGTTGCTGTTCTCAGGGATATGCTTCGTGGTGTAAGCAGGCAAACGGACACTGACAGTGTTTCACAAGGCTATATCCTGCTTGGCAATGCATACTACAGTATGCAGAGGTATCAGGAGGCCATGGATGCTTACAGTGCTGGAATAAAGGGTGGGGATGTGAAGGGCGGCGCTGATACAGTAGAGTTTATGATAGGGGACTGTCTCTTCAGGCTTGGGAGGGCCGGTGAGGCAAAGAAGGTGTTTACAAGGTTATCTGCCGGCGCTGATGACCTTGTTAAACAGGTGTCTGAAGAGAGGCTTAAGGACATTGCCTTTGCCGGAGAGGACTTGTCCCTGTAGAAAGTTATAATGGATAAGAATACATATACACACGAAGATCAGTTAATTACAAAGGAGTTTCTCAAAGAAACACATGAAAGGGAGTTACGGCTTCAGGCTATGGGATGGATGGTTACAAAGATAGTTCATGATATAAGAAATCCGCTGGGAAGTATTGAACTTATTACATCACTGTTGCGGAAAGAGCTGACAGGTGATCACGATAAGCACGAATTGCTGGGACATATAATCTATGGCGTCAGGAATATTGATACAGTCTTGTCAAACATGCTGCATTTTACGAAGTTTCCCAAACCGAAGTTTGAAATGGCGGATATAGGGAACATAATTGACAGCAGTCTTGAAGATGTATCGTATCTGATAAATAAGAAAAATATCAGTGTGCTCAAAGACGTTCCTGACAACCTCCATATATATTGTGATAAGACATTAATCAGGCAGGTATTTCTTAATTTATTCTTGAATTCACTTCAGGCAATGTCAGATTCCGGTAATATTACAGTTGAAGTGCTGCAGGATAAGGATAGTGATGGGGTTGAAATCTCTGTCCAGGATACGGGCTCCGGTATAGACGCTGAAGACATAGGTAAGATCTTTGACCCTTTTTTTACGACTAAGGAAAAGGGGACGGGATTGGGCCTTACTATAGTACACAATATTATCAGCGCCCATAAGGGGACGATAAACGCATATAGTAAGACGGGAAATGGCAGCATCTTTGTAATTAACTTGCCTTCAAAGGGGGGAATGTAATGGGGCAGACGATACTTCTGACAGATGATGACTATGAGATGCGATATGCCATGAGTGAGACACTCAGGAGATGCGGATATACCGTTGATATAGCAACCGGCGGCAATGAGGCCATCCGGAAATTTACATCAAAAAAGTTTGACATGGTAATAACTGATGTGAGGATGGCAAACGGTGATGGAGTCCATGTATTAAAGGAGATAAAGAGACACTCTCCTGATGTGCCTGTAGTCCTTGTTACTGCATACGGCACTATTGACAATGCTGTAGAGGCGATGAAGCTGGGCGCATTTGACTATATCATGAAACCGTTTTCTGTTGATGCTCTTGAGGATCTGGTCAGGCGCGGCATTGAGTCAGTTCAAAAGGTAAATAAGACTTCCTCTGAAGAAGGAAATATAAGGGGGATTGTAACGAAAGACCCGGGGATGTTCAGGTTATTAAAGACAGCAGAAGAGATAGCATTCAGCGATGTAACGGTGCTGATAGAGGGTGAGAGCGGCACCGGTAAGGAGATGCTTGCCAGGTTTATTCATAACAGGAGTTACAGGGCAGGGCGCCCGTTTGTGGCGATAAATTGTGCGGCAATACCCGACGGGCTTCTTGAAAGCGAATTATTCGGTCATGAAAAGGGGGCATTTACCGGGGCGATCAGTAAACGTAATGGCAAGTTTATTCAGGCTGACACCGGAACTATTCTTCTTGATGAGGTTGGAGAGATGAGCCTTCCGCTTCAGGCCAAGCTGCTGAGGGTACTGCAGGAGAGACAGGTTGATACCATAGGAGGGAAGGAGCCTGTATATATTGATATCCGTGTTATTGCCACAACAAACAGATCTCTGAAAAAGGAGGTCGAAGAAGGGAGATTCAGGGAAGACCTGTATTACAGGCTCAATGTATTCCCTGTTGTGCTTCCTCCCTTGAGGGACAGAAAAGGTGATATCCCTGAACTTACGAATCACTTCATCCGGAAACATCGGGATAAGAGACTGCGCGGAAATAAGGTCCTTGTGGCAAAGATCTCCGGCGAGGCGCTTGATGTACTGGCAAGTCATGACTGGAAGGGAAATATCAGGGAACTTGAAAATATAGTAGAGCGGGCAATCCTGATTGCGGAAGGCGATACACTCCTGCCGGGTCATCTGATGATTGACAGCCGTAGAGATAACCAGAATACTCCATCATCCATATCTGCAGGAATGTCTGTAAGGGAAATGGAAACGGCCCTTATCTTAAAAACACTCGATGAGGTTAACTGGAACAGGACAAAGGCTGCAAAGCTTTTGAACATAGGTGTCCGTACACTCAGGAATAAGCTCAGCGAATATCGGGAGGAAGGAATAGTATTGTAACGGTGCGGCAGAAATTGCCTGCAGGGGCGGAAATAAAATGCTTAACAGAAAAATAAAATATGACAGGTGTTATGGCCATGCTTTCTAACTCATTGATTAATCGGATTAAAAATATCACGCTGCTAATGGTATATCGTTTGCATTCTTTGTCCTATCGCAATGACTATGACGATATTTGATAATACAATTTCATTCCTGTCAAGGGCTCTGGACATGATGAGTGAGAGGCATAAAATCCTCTCGTCCAATATTGCCAATCAGGATACGCCTGACTATAAGGCCAGGGATATAAATTTTATAGATGAACTGAAGGCTGCGCAGGGTTCCGGCGGTGTGCAGGATATATCAAGGACAAATCCAATGCACATAAGCGGAAATGCCGGTTCTAACAGCAGGGGAGCAAGTATTATCAGCCGGCCTGAGAGCAATTCGGGTTATGATAATAACAGTGTGAATGTCGAACTCGAGATGGCGAATATGGCTCAGAATTCGATTTTATACAATGCATCGGCACAGGTTATTTCGACGAAGTTCAGGATGATAGCAAATGCCATTCGGGAAGGAAGATAGTTACAAGGGGGGATAAAAAATGGATATAGGGAAGATACTTTCTATCAGTGCATCCGGTCTTGAGGCTCAGAGGATACGGATGAATATTATTGCGAGCAATCTTGCGAATGCACAGTCTACACATACTCCTGAGGGCGGTCCATACAGGAGGAAGGATGTTGTTTTTTCTGAGGTCCTTGATAATGCGATTGAGAAGAATGCGAGTGCAGTTGAGGTGAGGGAGATAGTTGAAGACAGGAGGCCATTCCAGGTTGTCTTTGATCCGCAGCATCCCGATGCCAATGAAGAGGGATATGTGCAGCTTCCTAATGTAAATCTGCTTGAAGAGATGGTGAATATGATGTCAGCATCCAGGTCTTACGAGGCTAACGTGACTGCTGTAAACTCTGCAAAGGCGATGGCCCAGAAAGCGCTTGAGATAGGAAGGTAAGAAAGAGGGGAAAGTGAAACATGAATAATATGGGGATAAAAGGGATCGGCACAGATGTCCAATCGTTGCTGGACAGCAAGTCAGTAACGAAAAAGAATGATGATGGAAATTCTTTCGCTGATTTTCTCAAGGGGTCTGTAGAAAAGGTTAATACCATGCAGAAAGAAGCTGACCAGGCAGTGCAGGATTTACTGGTTGGTAAAGACCAGAATATTCATCAGGTGATGATTGCAGTGGAAAAGGCAAACCTTTCATTAAATATGATGATGCAGGTCAGGAATAAGCTTATTAATGCCTATGAAGAAATAATGCGCACCCAGGTATAGTTGACGCTGAAAAACGCCCATTTGCGGCGTCAGGAATTAAGATTTGAGCTTCAACGTACCAGTAAGTACGCCTCAGCTCAAATCTTAATTCCTTCCTTGCAACTGGACGTTTTTGAGCGTCAACTGTCGTTGGCTTTTATGAGAGAAAGGGAGTAAATCATTATGGCGATCAATCCGTCTGAATTGCAGAGTAAACTTGCAGCTATCCCTATCGGCCAGAAGGTAATGGCGGTTGCAGGGGTTGCAGCGATGATTGCTGTAGTCATTGCAGTTGTGTTGTGGGCCAATCAGCCCGTCTATCACCTGCTTTATGCAAATTTGTCTCCTGAGGATGCAGGGACGATTACTGAGAAGTTGAAGGGGATGAAGGTGCCGTATGAAATACAAAACGGGAATGCAGTATTGGTTCCTCAGGAGAAGGTGCATGAACTGAGACTGCTTCTGGCAGGAGAGGGACTACCGTCAGGCGGTGGCGTTGGTTTTGAGATATTTGACAGGACAAGCATAGGCATGACCGACTTTGTTCAGAAACTGAATTATAAAAGGGCGCTTCAGGGAGAGCTGGCCCGGACTATCGGCCAGCTTAATGAGGTTGAGCAGGCAAGGGTTCATCTGGTTGTTCCTGAGAAGACACTGTTTTCTGAGAAAAAAGAGTCTGCACGGGCTTCTGTCGTATTGAAGATCAGGGGTGGAAGGACGCTGTCCCAGAATCAGGTTCATGGCATCGTCCATCTTGTTGCGAGCAGTGTAGAAGGTCTGAGCGCCCAGAATATTTCAGTTGTTGACACCCGTGGAAATATTTTGTCAAAACCATCGGATGATGGATATGCGGCAAATCTGTCAACTTTTCAGATTGAGTACCAGAGAAACCTTGAGAAATCAATGGAGGAGAGGGTGCAGAGTATGCTTGAAAGGGCAGTAGGTCCCGGAAAGGTCTCGGTCCGTATTTCGAGCACACTTGATTTTAAACAGGTAGAGACGACGGAGGAGAAATATGATCCGGACACTGTAGCTATAAGGAGTGAACAAAGGGTTCAGGAAAACTCTGCAGGATCATCGGCCAGTGCATCAGGTGTTCCCGGCGTGGTCTCAAATCTTCCTTCGGCTAAAAATGAAAACCAGCAGGCATCCGGTGAAAAGGGCGGTGCATCTTCGCAATCCAAAAGGGCGCAGGAGACTATTAACTATGAAATAAACAAGACTGTCAACCATATTGTTGAGGCTGCAGGGACGATTAAGAGATTGTCAGCCGCGATACTTATAGATGGTAATTATGAGGTTGTCAAAGGTGCTGACGGCAAGGAAACAAAGAAATATGTCCCGCGTTCAGCAGAAGAGATCGGCAAATATACGGAGATAGTAAAAAAGGCTATTGGCTATAATGAAGAAAGGGGAGACCAGGTTGAAGTACTGAGCATGCTGTTTGAGTCCTCTGCATTGGCTGAAGAAGCTGAAGCAGAGCCTGAAAATAAATTTCAGATAGAAGCGATCATGCCATTCATTAAGTACCTGGTAGCACTGATTGTGGCAGCCCTTGCATTCCTGTTCATTATAAAACCGCTCATGAAGACTATCCTTGCATCCGGTCAGCAGATGGCTCCTTTTCCCGGAGGTGTGGGAGGGAGGTTCCCGAGGGTAGGTGAGCTTGATGGTGCCGGCGGACAGCCGTCTCTTCAAGTTGATTCCGAGGCCAGAACGAGGAATGAGGTATTAAAGATTGCCAAAGAAAATCCACAACAGACTGCGAAGCTGATTAAATCATGGATAAGTGAAAAATGAGTTTATGAGGAGAGGATATCGGTATGGCGGAGAATCAGAACAGTGGCTATGAAAAGGCGGCGATCCTTCTTCTGACCCTTGGTGAGGATGTGGCCTCAGAGGTTATGAAAAACCTTAATGCGAAGGAGATCCGTGTAATAGGCAACTATCTTTCCAAGGCGAGCAAGATAGAGCCTGAGCGGATAAAGACTATAGTAAAGGAATTTCATGAGATTGCCACATCTCCTGACAGCTTTATCTTTGGCGGAGAGGACTATGTGCGTGCAGTGCTGACAAAGGCAATGGGTTCTGAAAAGGCAGGCAAGGTAATGGAAAACCTCGCTATAGGATCGGAAGACAAGGGCCTTGAGGCATTAAAATGGATTGATCCACGTGGTATTGCAAACCTGATAAAGGGTGAGCATCCGCAGACGATTGCCCTTATACTGGCTCATCTTGATGCTGATCATGCAAGCCAGGTTGTGTCTTTGCTGCCGGCTGCAATCAGGGGTGATGTAATGTTGAGAATCGCGACGATAGAAGGGGTTTCCCCGGGAGTTATATGCGAGATTGAAGAGGTTCTTAATAAAGAACTTCAAATGGGCGGCAGTATTGTGGAAAAGAAGATAGGCGGGCCGGATGTGGTTGCGCAAATACTTAACAGTCTTGACAGGAGCAATGAATCGGCAATTATGAGCAATATTGAACAAAACCATCCGGAGCTTGCGGAGAAGATACGTAAGATGATGTTTGTCTTTGAAGACATCATGAATATAGATGACAGGGGTATGCAGGAGATTATGAAAGAGGTGAGTAAGGAGGATCTTATGATGTCTCTTAAAGGCGCCGGGGAGGAATTAAAGACGAAGTTCTTTAAGAATATGTCAGAGAGGGCTGCACAGGGAATAAAGGAGGATATGGAGGCAAAGGGGCCTGTCAGGGTCAGTGAAATCGAGAAGTCTCAGCAGGCTATATTAAAGGTGGCTAAAAGGTTAGAGGAAGAGGGCAAGATAGTGATAGGCGGCAAGGGCAGCGATGAAATGCTTGTCTGAAGTTCAATCTGAGTGAGGTGCACAGCGTGTCGGAAAAGATACTTAAGACTGAGGTAAAGGACAGGTCAGGGGTGAAACCTTTCCAGTTAAAAATAGTTGATAATGGCATAGGACGGACATCATCAGACGGACCGGGGGACCTGAATCCGGATATTAAGAATGTAAAAAGAGATGCATATAACAGGGGATTAGAGGATGGCCTTAATAAAGGCAGGCTGCTGACCTTAAAAGAAATAGGTACTGAGATAAAGATATTGAAAGGGCTGATTGAAGGTACAGAAAGACTTAAAGATGAATTATACATTAAGATTGAGAATGATGTCGTTGAGATATCCGTGATGATAGCAAAAAAGATAATAGGTGATATTGCTGAGGAAGACAGAGATATTGTTGTAAATATTGCGAAGGAGGCGATTAAGAGGGCATCCGACCGTGAGGTGCTGAGGATCAGGGTTGCCCCTGTTGATTATGATGCCTTGAATAAAAAGAGGTCTGAGTTACTGCAATGTATTGATGGTATAAAAAGTCTTATCTTTGAAGCGGATGAGTCTGTACAGCCGGGAGGGTGCCTGATTGAGACAAATCAGGGGGAGATAGATGCAAGGATTGAATCACAGATTAAAGTAATTAAAGGGGCGCTGACGGCTGCCAGGTAATATGTTAAACCTTAACAAATACAGCAGTATCATTGAAGAGATTGACCCGATTAAAGTCTACGGTAAGGTCACGCAGATTACAGGCCTTATTATAGAAGGACATGGGCCTGGTTCATCTATAGGAGAACTCTGTGACATCTTTCCAAAGGGTGATGCAAATGTTATTGAAGCCGAGGTGGTTGGATTCAAGGGGGACAAGATTCAACTGATGCCGCTTGGTGATACGCGTGGATTAAGCCCCGGCAGCAAAATAATGGCAAAGAGGCACAGGGCATACGTCAGTGTCGGCGACAACCTTCTTGGCAGGGTCATTGACGGGCTTGGCAATCCTATTGACGGCAAGGGAGATATAATTGAGAAGGTTGCATACCATATATATAATACTCCCCTTAATCCGCTGGACAGGCGGCGGATTGAGAAACCGCTTGATCTTGGCATCAAGGCCATGAATGGATTACTTACATGCGGACAGGGACAGAGGCTTGGTATATTTGCCGGGAGCGGTGTCGGCAAGAGCGTTCTGCTCGGCATGATGGCAAGGAATACTACGGCAGATGTAAATGTAATTGCGCTGATTGGCGAGAGGGGCAGAGAGGTAAAGGAGTTCCTCGAAAAGGACCTTAAAAAAGACGGTCTCGCCCGGTCAGTTGTTATCGTTGCCACATCTGACCAGCCGCCGCTCGTAAGGATGCGGGGGGCATATATTGCCACTGCCATTGCAGAGTATTTCAGGGATTGCGGTAAAAGGGTGCTTCTTATGATGGATTCAGTTACCCGGTTTGCAACAGCACTCAGAGAAGTGGGTCTTGCAATCGGTGAGCCTCCCACTACCAAGGGGTACACACCATCTGTGTTCTCCGTCCTTCCAAAGTTACTGGAACGCGCAGGTACATGTGCGGGTGAAGGCAATATCACCGGCCTCTATACAGTCCTTGTTGAAGAGGATGACATGAATGATCCCATTGTGGATGCCGTGAGGTCTATATTGGATGGTCACATTGTCCTTTCACGGGAACTTGCAACCCACAACCATTATCCTTCAATTGATATACTCCGCAGTATCAGCAGGACAATGATAGATATTGTCTCTCCGGAACACCTTGGTTATGCAAGGAGACTGCGGGAGGTTGTTTCAAGATACAGGAAGGCGGAAGACCTGATAAATATAGGGGCGTACAAGACCGGCAGCAATGCGGAGATTGATTTTGCAATCAGCATGATGGACCGGATTAATAAATATTTGCGTCAGGGTATAGACGAGAAGGTCAACTTCGACAGCAGTATAAAGGGACTGCGTAAGTTGTTTGAAGATAAGGCGGCATCATGAGGCAAAAGAGCGTAAGGTTTGATCCGCTTCTGAGATACAGGGAATTCCTGGAGGAGACGATGAAGTATGAATTGGCTGAAGTGCTGGTAATACTTGATCTGGAAGAGAAAAAGCTGTTTGCACTTGAGGAAATATGCAGACAGGCAGTTGAGGAATTGAATGAAAGACAGGAGAGGTCAGTGCCGCCTCATGAAATATTCATGTATCATTCCTACCTTCAGCAGATAGCGCTTGATATGGATCTTCAGCGCAGGCGGGTCGCTGAGGCAACAAAAATATACAATGATAGAAAAACGGTGCTGATAAGCGCATCACAGGACAAAAGGGTTGTGGAGAAGATCAGGGACAAAGAGCTCAATTGTAAAAAAGAAAGTGTTAATAAGGAAGACAGGAAGACGATGAACGAGATAAGCAGTAACAGATTTATCAGGAATAATTGAGGCAGTCAGTGTTAAAACGTAAAGAGCTTGTAATATACCTTACTATTGTGTTCACGTTCCTTACAGGGGTGTTGATATTTGTGCCTGCAGTGGCTGTGCAGAAACAGGATGGCGGTAATGGTGATTCATCATCCTCTCAGTCAGCGGACAACAAGGCCTCTGGTGTATCCTCCTACGGGGATGGTGAAACCGATATTCAGGCTATAATGAAGGCTCTTGAAGACAGGGAGAGGGAACTGTCAAAACGGGAAGATGCGCTGAAGAAAGAGGAAGAGCGGCTGATCATGTTAAAGAATTCGATTGAGCTTTCACTGAAGCAATATTCATCCATTCGTGACAAGATGCAGAAAGGCCCTGCAGACAATAAACCCCGGGATGGTATGACACGGATGGCCGTGCTATATGAATCAATGTCTGTTGAAGAGGCTGCCCAGAGGATTGAGAAGATGGATACAGATCTTGCAGTAAAGCTGCTGACGGCCATAAAGAGTAAAAAGGCCGGGAAAATTCTTGGAGCAATGACAGCAGACAGGGCTGCCGCATTAAGTGCAAGGATAGCTTCAAGGATGGTGGAAAAATAAGATGAATATGCCGTTTGTCATGCCTGCTGCCCATAAAACTGCCGATTCAGGACAAGCAGCAGCAAAGTCCGGGGCAGTGAAGAGAAATGAATCAAGGGTTGAGGATAATGAAATGTTTTCAGAATTGCTTTTGATATTATCATCTGCCCGCAATGATATGACAATGCCGCAGAGTGAGGAAAATGTTGCTCTATCCACAGGATTAAATCATGTCAATGATTTTCAGAAGGGACAATTGACACAATTCGATTCTATCACATTAGTCAGACATTTACATGATCATAATGAATACGGGGAAGATGATGGAACGATTAAAGATCCGTCAGACATAAATATTCACTCTTCAGGTATGGAGATTCCTTTGCCTGCCATGGATGATACAGAGTCTTATAAAGGATCTCATGATATGGAGTCGTTCAGGGAAAACTTCAATAAACATATGGAGCCGGCGCCGGACATGACTGCTGATATAACGCCCGAGATAATTCCGAATTTAGTCCTGGAAGTTACCGGCGGAAACGGTAATGAAGCCGTGCAGCCTGCTGTCCACACCGGCCGTTCTGAAATCATATCACAGTTATCCGAGAAATTGGCTGACATGTACCACATCGGTGGACATTCGGCAAAGATCAGGCTTCAGCCTGAAGAACTTGGTCATCTTAATATAGACATATCTGTGGTTAATGACAGTATTAAGGCTATTGTTACTGTTGAGGAGAACAGTGTCAAAGACCTTTTAGAGGCAAACATAGATATGCTTGTAAAGGAATTAAAGGGCTCCGGATTGAATATAGATCAATTTACTGTGAGAATATCGTCTTCATTTTATGATGGCAATCTGACAGGCGGGTGGTCGGACCGGAACCGGAGGGAGATGTTCAGTGATGAGACTTTCAGTCAGCCGCCGGTGTATGATGATATTACATTGCATGACAGCATGAACAGGAATATATATGCCGGTTCAGGCGGAATAAGTATTTTTGTGTAAGTGAATCAATTTCAGTTAAGGGAGGTTATATGATTAATTCAGTAGCCGGAAATGAAGTATCTGCTTCAGGTAAAGTAGACAGGGAGGTAAAGAAGACCCTTGGTCAGGAAGACTTTATGCGCCTGCTTGTTACGCAATTAAAATATCAGGACCCGTTAAAACCAATGGAACATACGGAGTTTGTAACCCAGCTTTCACAGTTTTCAAGCCTTGACCACCTGTCCCGTATAAACAGCGGGTTAAAAACGCTGACAGATACACAGACGGATATGAACAACAAGCAGGCTGTCAGCTTCATTGGGAAAGATGTGAAGGCGTCCGGAAGTAAGCTTTTCATGGACGACAAAAAAGGATCAACCGGCATCGGGTATCAGTTAAATGATGATGCAACTGAAGTAGTCATCAGGATATTTAATAAAGACGGTAAGACGGTCAGGAGTATAGATGCCGGTTCACAGAGTAACGGTTTCCATACCGCCGTGTGGGACGGGAAAGATTATTCAGGTAATATCATGCCGTCCGGTGAGTAT
>Ga0209324_10000634_pt1 | contig 24393 bp, 30 predicted proteins | sample Rifsed19ft3_FD_184015 | JGI IMG/M metagenome (GOLD analysis project Ga0209324, IMG submission 184015) | Soil microbial communities from Rifle, Colorado, USA - sediment 19ft 3 (version 2) | ecosystem: Environmental > Terrestrial > Deep subsurface > Rock core/Sediment | place: Rifle, Colorado...
GGCCAGCCCCGCAACTTGCCGAACCAGCCAGATCGCCAGCATCAGACGCCTACGACACCAGGGAGGCCGAACAATACGCGATGAGCCCACGTAGAGACCCTTGTGAAGGACATCGTTGCGATCATTGTCATACGTGTCAAGCAGGTTACTGCTGCTTACGGGATCGTGAGCCCTCAAAGCCTTTGCAGAAGCCTGTAAGGAAGACAGTGTAGAGCTATGGCTAACCCAATAGGCCTCGAAGTCAGGCAGCATGGCATGAAGCAGGCACTTGATAGGCTCTCGCCAAGCAGGATGCGCCGGGCGCTCGACGGTGCGCTTGGCCTGGCATCCCGGCATTTGTTAACAGTCATTAGAGCCGAGTCCCGAGTGAAGACGGGTGACTACCGGCGGGGCTGGCGACCGCTACGCGAGTCGCACGAGCTTCGCTCTATCGTCAATGAGGTTGAGTACGCGGAGTTCGTCACCGGCGCGAGGCAACGGACGACACTGGGCGGGCCTAAGGGGAAGAAGCGGCGTCGGGGCTCGGGGGACTATTTCATGCGGCATATCATGCGCGAGCAGCGTCCAGTTGTACGGCAGATCATCCGCGAGCGCATCATACGAGAGTTTCGCTGATGCCTACATCAAAATCACTCGGCCACATCCATCTGTTTGTATGTAAGCGCAGCCCAGAAGGGCATTGCGTACAGGCGTCATGTGTCGAGCGTCTGGTGATCTGTCCGATGTGCGGCAGCGCCGGGCGGATGGTCAGAGTAGAGATGGAGGTGGCATGATGCCGAAGGCGAAGAGGTATGTCTACGTCGGCGGGACAGTCACATTGCATGATCGCAGAACGGCGAAAGAGATGTGTAACATCGATGATGCGAAGAAGAAGGTCTCCGTTACCATCGAACAGGGCGCTCAAATCATCATCGAGCGCAAAGGACGGTTTTGCAAACATTGCATGGTCTAGGAGTGATGCGGAGCGCAGTTCTCGAATCCAACCCTCACCACCAGCTAGAGGACGGCGTTTCCGCTGATGCTCGGGAGCGAGCGGCCCGCCCCGCTCGCTCCCTTAGCTGTATCCATCGCTGGCGATTATCCGCGCAGATAGCTGGTATGGTGTCCGGCAAGTGTCTGCGTTGTGGCGCAGATCGCACGTTCAACCCCTACGGGAGCCTGCGAGAAGTCTTCATGAAGGACAACGCCGCAGCACTCGGCTGGTTCTCTAGGCGGCGGTTGGGTGCGCTCCGCGATCTCCGAGCCGAGGTGCTGGGCTAGTGTATGTGCTGCGGCGCACGGTCGGCACAGGCATCACTATTGCTGCGTCCGACATGTCGATAGACGTACGCTTGGTGGGCATCGACTGGCTGGGCGCATGTGCGCTCTTACACGTTGCGCGCAACGGCGCAGCCCAGCCCGGCACGGTCGAGATGGGGCCGGGCGAGACGATCTACGACCTCCACCCCGATGTGGAGTTCAAGCTGCTCCGGCTTGCGTACGCGACGCATGGCGGCACACCGGCTCGCGTTGCGGAGTTCGGCATCAGCGCGCCGAAAGCGATTCGTATCTGGAGGATGGAGCAGGTAGGCTGAAGAGGATTGGAGGTAGTAGTAATGTCGCCTTGACAGGGCGTATTTGCATGTGCTAGTACGCGAGTAGTGAGACTTGGCCGCGAGTGGATGATCCAGTGTTCCGCTTGCGGCTTCTTTGTACGAGGAGAGCGCAATCATGCCGTATTCTGGGCCAGCCGACACGTCGCTGCCGAGCAACGTCAAGAAACTTGATACGAAGCAGCGGCGGCAGTGGGTGAGCGTGTTTAACTCGGCATATGCTCGATGCCAGAAGAAGGGCGGCTCCAACTGCGAGAGCTTCGCGTTCCGCAACGCCAACGGCGTGTTGAAGAACGCCTCGACAACGTTCACAGGTCTACTTGGAGGAGAGCACCCGTTGGGGCGCTCGTTCGTCGAACTGTTGGCTGCCGAGCCGCCGGAGACGATCAACGTCTTTCCCGAGCCCGGCACGTACAAGCATCCGGTGTGGGGCGACATTGAAGTCACCAAAGAGGGGAACAAGCAGTTCGTCGAGAACTTCAACGCGCAGGTATATCAAGAGCACGTCCCTATTGATGCCGAGCACGAGACGAAGCTCTCCGGCGCTGTCGGGTACATCAAGAAGCTCAACATGAACGACGACGGCAGCATCGAGGCTGAGGTCGAGTGGACGGATCGTGGGCAGAAACTCATCGAAGAGGATTCATACCGCTACATCAGCCCGGAATGGTACGAGCAATGGAAAGACCCGGCTACCGGCGATGAGTTCGAGAACGTCTTGATTGGCGCTGCGCTGACGACGAGGCCATTCTTTAAGGGCTTGCGCTCGCTCGTCGCCAGCGAGGGGCACCTTTACGATCTTGAGGGCGACGAACGCACGCCGGTCGTACGGTCATCTGTAGAAGGCGTCTCGTATTCCGACTTGCAGACGATGGTGATGAGCGCTGCTCGCCACGAGTTCCCCGGCGTCTTCGGTGGCTCGTACGGCGGATGGGTCGTCGATCTGTACGACGATTATGCCATCATCTGCTCGAACGGCGAGCAGCACTACCGCGTCGATTACTCCTACGAAGGCGAAGAGATCGTCATCTCCGGCCAGCCCGAAGAAGTCCAGAAGAAGACGGTCTGGGAAGTGATGCGCGCCCGAGACTACTCTCCGGACGAACGCAAGAAGCTCGCTGCAAAAGGCCACGCGATGCCTGATGGGTCATACCCCATCGTGACGAAAGATGATCTCGGCAATGCGATCCAGTCGATAGGACGAGCGAAGAATAAGGAGGCTGTGAAGAAGCATATCACCAAACGCGCGCACGCACTCGGCAGGACAGACTTACTCCCAGACGACTGGTCGGGGAGTACCAAGAAGACGAAGGAGGAAGGTATGACTGTAGATGTCAAAGACCTCGACGTGACGACGCTTGAGGAGAAGGATCAGAGGAGCTTGCTCACGCGCCTCGCTGCGTCGCTCAAGGCTACCGTTCGGTTCGGCCACGATCCGGGTGGCAACGGCAATGGTAACGGAGAAGGTTCAGATACCGAAGATGACAAGGGGGCGGCTGACGATGGCGACGCAGGCACGGGTGAAGGTGAGGGTGAGAGTGAGGGAGAAGGTGAGGGCAAGGGCGCTGGGGACTCTGGCGCTGGAGAAGGCGCCGTGACCGGCGCTGAACTAACATCGCTCAAGGGGGCTCTTGAGAAAGAGCGTCAGACCAAGCAGGCGCTTGAGCGGCGCGTGCAGGGGCTCGAACAGGCCGACCGCGACCGGCGCTTCCGTGACATCATCTTGGGTCGCGATGAAGCGTCTGCGAAGGCGGCGAAGGAGGGCTCTCCGGTCTACCCAATGGTCGGTGATCTGGCTGCCAAGCAGCAGATCATGACCGCGCTGGCCGACACGAAGGGCGAAGCGTCGCCGGAGTTCAAGGCATATGTTGCTGGCGAGCGAGAGCACGCTTCACAACTTCGCGCGGCAGGCACGTTCTCGGAGTTTGGCACGGACTCGCAGGGCCAGCCGGTGTCTGCAAGCCCGATCCAGGAGATGGATCGCCGCGTCGCCGAGCTTCGAGCAACCGATCCAAGCCTGAGCCCAGCTGATGCGCTGACCAAGATCGCCAAGGAAGACCCGAAGCTGTATGCGGCCTACGACGCACACGTCAAGGACGATCGCAAGGCGAACGTGTAGGAAAGGAGGAACGAGTAGATGGCACTGAACAGGTTGATTCGTTCGATCACGCTACCAGCGAGCGCAGATTTGTCGAGCAACCAGCATCGCATTATGACCATCGACGACGCCGGGAGGCTTGTCGCCGCAGTCGATGGTGCAACGGCGTATGTAGGAGTGCTCCTGAACAAGCCCAATGCCATTGATCGTGCTGGTGAGGTGGCGATCAATGGCAGCGTTGTCAAGCTCGAAGCGGGCGCAGCCGTGGCCGAGCGCGACGCAATCATAGCTGTCGCAGGAGGCCGCGGGTCGCCAACCACAACCGAAGATGATGAGATCATCGGTTACGCCCTGACGCCCGCAGCGGCCAGCGCGGTGCTGTTCGAAGTCGTCGTCACGGCACCCGCGCAGTTCCGAACGTAAGCTAGAGCAAGGAAGGAGGTAACGACAGATGCCACAGCCAGACGTAGGGGATGTGCACGTCAATGCGCTGCTGACCGAGATCAGTATCGCGCACATGAACAAGTTGGAGCACTACGTCGCCGATAAGTGCTTCCCGCTTGTTGGCGTGGACAAGCAATCAGATGTGTACGCGGTGTACACGCGAGGCGACTTCTTCCAGGGCGCAGAGGATGAGCAGGCGATGCGTCATCTGCTGAGGGCGCCTGGTACGAGAGCGCCGGTTGCTGGATACACTATCGACACGAGCAACTCGTTCCGCTGCGATAACTTCGCCGTGGGCGTCGAGATCCCGGACGAGATTCGCTCGAACGCCGATGCGGTGTTCCAGCTCGACAACGAAGCGACGCTCCTGGCAACCCAGATTCAGATGATCCGACGTGAGCGCGCGTTCTCTGCCGATTTCATGGTGATTTCTAAGTGGGGGACGGACAAGACCGTCTCGGCCAAGTGGTCTGATTACGGAGGCTCAGACCCGTTCACCGATCTGGAAGATGGTCTGGATCAGGTAGAAGCCGACACCGGCGACCGCCCGAACAAACTCGTCATGGGCGCAATCGTGTGGCGGCGGCTGAAGCACCACCCCGACCTTGTTGACCGCATCAAGGGCGGCGCAACGACCGCGCAGCCCGCGCTCGTGCAGCGGCAACTGCTCGCGCAGATTCTTGAGATCGACGAGGTGCTCGTGGCGCGAGCGTCGTACCGTTCCAGCGCGGAAGGCGCTGCGCTCACGATGGCAAGAGTCATCGACGACGACGCGCTGCTGCTCTTTGCGACGCCAACGCCGGGGCTGATGACTCCGACAGCGGGCATCTCATTCTACTGGCGTCCGCTGACTGGCGGGCAGCTCCAGTTCATGAGGAAGTACCGCATGGAGCCGGAGCGCAAGGATGTCCTGGAAGCGCACAGCTACATCGACCAGAAGATCACTGAGTCGAAGTCAGGATACTTCTTCGCGGACGTAGTGGACTAGGTGGCGAGGAGGATGAGCCAATGGCAGTGAAGACAACGCGACGGAAGACGGCACCAGAGCCTTCGCCGGAGCCTGGCAAGCCTGCGAAGACACAAGCACTCGACCGGCGTGGGCTCTGGGTCGTCGTCTCCGGTCGCATGAAGCAGTATGGAGATTTCGTGATCGAACGCCCCGGCCAAGTGATCCGGCAGCAGTACCTCAAGAACGACGATCTGTTGCTGAAGCACAACTACGTTCGGCTGCTCAAGGATGAGGAAGATGTTGAGCAATGCCAGTCGTGCGGCCTGGTCTTCCTTGGCACCGTGCTCGCTGGCCCCTACCAATCACATCTGAGCTACGCACGGCACGATCTCGCCACAGTTGATCTCGACACTGGCGTCAAGTCCGGCCACAGGCCGTCGCCCCGTACCGGCGACATCAGTGGCGATCCTGATAGCGACGACGGTGGCGATTGGGATTTGGAGCGAGAGGGTGCGCCAGCCGAGCCGAAACTGGAAGAGATCAGCCCAGGGGGCGTTCGCGTCTCACTCTAACAGAAGGAGGATGTTGCATGGGCATTGAGAAAATCAGACGACGAGCGCATATCGCCGACAGCGTGACCATCGGCGCGAATGCTGACAGTGGCCTGCTGCGCGCCGGAGCAAATGTTATCGGGCCGAAGTCCGGGGATACGCTTGCGGTAAATGCTTCTACGGCAGTCATCGGGACAGCGGCGCTGGGAGGAGTAGCAGGCGCTCTCGCCATCCGAGCCAATACCGCCGGGACGCCATGTCTCGCATTTCGGCATAGCGACGGGACGGTCTACTCGCTGTACTTCGCGCCAGCGGGCGGGGCTGTTACTGGCACGCCGGTCACGGCGTAAAGAGAGGAGAACTTCATGGGAGCAAGACTCAGGGAATTCCGCATCTTACTTGGCGACGATGACCTGCTACTTTGTGAGCGAGCAGGCGTCTCGCCGGACGAGCTAATTCCGTTGGTTGTAGGTAGAGCACTCGATGTCATTCGCACTGAGCAGCCCGCGGACGAAGCGGTCGAGGAGACAGAGGAAGCAGCAGCCGAGGAGCCGGAGGATGGCGAGTAGACTTCGCCGCACGCACGTCAAGGCGCTTGCGCCCACCGCGCTCTCGACGACCATCGCCGCCGTTTGGGATCCTCCGGCTGGAAAGCGTGTCCGGCTCATGGGGGTCTCGAACATTCGAGAGACGGCTGGGACGGCGCTGACCGTCGCCGTCACGAATGGGACAGCAGCCGCAGCAGGCACCATCGGCTACTTCGGTGTCGCGGCTGGTGCAGCAGTCACCGACGATATCGATTTCGGCGATAAGGGTCTCTATGCAGACCTGGATGCCGTACTAGGCTTCAAGACGCTCGCCAACGGCGGCACGATCTCGTGTACGCTTATCGGGCGCGAGGAGCCATTCTGAGCAGCGTCTAGTGCCACAAGGAGGATCCCAATGGCAGAGCATGGAGCGCGACACGCAGTTGTGCTGCGAGACTTCTCATACGAAGAGCGTCAGGGCGAAGAGGAGCTTGCTATCGAACGTTTCCTGCGCGCCGCGCCTGCCGACATAGATATCCACGTCATCCCTCCATCTTTCATCGACGCAGAGGATATCGCGGATGCCGATTTGGTGATCTCATTCGGCATCAAGCGGTATCCCGATCAAGTCTTTGAGCGGCTGGTCGAGCATCCGCGACACGTCCATGTTGTTCAGGACTGGTGGGAGCCGCAGCAGCCGCAGAGTCAATGGCGCAATCAAGTAATCGAATCTGCGACGCGAGTGATCTTCACGAGCCCGTTACACGACGAGCGGTACGTACGACTCTATCAACCTAAGCGGATACGGAGCAGCATCGTCCCCTTCCCGCTCTCGGCGAACGATTACGCTCCGGCGAGAGTCGAGCTAGAAGGTCGAAGCGCCGTGCTCTGGTGTCTGCCTTGGCATCCAGATTACGGCAACGATATCATGATCCGCTGGGCTCGGCAGGAATCGCAAGACGTGGATGCGTATGGGCTTGCCGTTCCCACTGGCGAGATCAGCGCGCGCGTGCGGGGCTGTGGCAAGATAGCACTCGACGCCGCTGCGCCTACATTCCGGCAGTACGACAAGTTCATCTATTTCCCGAGAACACCAGTCCCGTTCGGCTTCACATTCCTGCTTGCGTACTTACTCGGACTGGAAGTCTCGTACTCCGGCGAGATAGGCTGTCTCAGCTATGTGTCGGCTGTGGACTATGGCTGGCCGTCTTCTAGCATGAGTGTGGATGACGTGATCGATGAATCTCTCGGAGCTACTGATAGATTTTGGGAGATCGTCGAAGAGGTGGTGGCGTGATGGAATTCCTCTACGTCCACAAGAACGGCATCGCACTTCGCAAAGTAGCAGTCGAGGATCTGGAATTGCTGCTCGATCTGAAAACCGAATCGTGGTTCGGCACTCACCAGATCGCATTCCTCAACTACGCTGACCAGCTCGATTGGTTTGAGTCGATACGGAAGAACCCTAATGCTCTCTATCTTACGGCGTACGATACTAGCAAGGACAACGCCAAAGTAGGGCTGTACACTGTTCAGCACATCGATTGGATCAATCGCGTTGCTCAGGATGGGCACCACGTCTTCAAAGAGCATCGGGGTAAGGGCTACAGTTTTCCGGTGAAGGAGGCTGGTGTCGACTTCGTCTTCGAGATGCTGAATACTAATAGGATTGAGGGTCAGGTCATCATCAACAACCTGGCATCCATGGGTCCTGCTGAGAGGGTAGGGTTCCAACGAGAGGGTACGCTTAGGCAAGCAGTCTATCGTTCGGGCAGATACCTCGATAGCTGGATCATCGGATTGCTACGAGAAGACTGGGAGCGTCTGCCAAGAGTCTTGGCATTTGGCGGCATCTGCAATACGTCCTATACGCCCAAAGATGGCACTCGCCGAGATGCTGTTGTTACTCCTTCAGAAGATGCGGCATGGATCGACGCTCGAAGTGGAGGGCATCTATCGTGATCCCTCTATTCAAAGTCGCAATGGCACCTGAAGCACTCCGGTTAGTAAACGACACGCTCTACTCCGGCTACATCGGCGAAGGCCCCCGCGTCGCCGAATTAGAGCAAGCCCTCGCCGACGTACTGGGCGCCCCTGTGCTCTGCACGAACTCGTGTACGTCTGCGCTCGACATGGCCTATCATCTCATCGGCTTAGGTGAGGGCGACGAAGTGATCTCGACGCCTATGACGTGCCTTGCGACGAACATGCCACTTGCGTTGCGTAGGTGCAAGATCGTCTGGGCTGACGTTGATCCAAGAACGGGCAACATCGCGCCTGAGAGCGTCGCATCACTAGTCACACCACATACAAAAGCGATTGTTTGTGCAGATTGGGCGGGTAGACAGTGTGACTACGAGGCTCTCCGAATAGCAGGAAAAGGAATTCCTATCGTCGAAGATGCTGCGCACGCTTTTGGAGCGATGTATGAGAACATCTACCATAAAAGCCTTCCAGTAGCTGTCTTTAGTGGCACCTACATATGCTGGTCGTTTCAGGCGATTAAGCACCTGACGACTGGTGATGGGGGTGCGTTGAAAGTCCCAGATCGCCAGCGAGAGCGTGCGCGGCTGCTGCGTTGGTACGGCTTGGATCGCAACGACTCAACCGCGATGCGATGCTTGCAGCAAGCAAGTGAACCTGGGTTCAAGTATCAGATGAACGATATCGCGGCAACGATTGGTTTGGCAAACCTCTCCCTCGCGCTTGAGCATGTCGAGCAGCAGCGAGCGAATGCTCGTTACTACAACGAGCACCTGCCGGAGGGACTGACTGCTCCATACGACCCCGGCGCGGCATACTGGCTCTACACCATCCTCGTGGACGACCCAGCCGACTTCGAGCGGAAGATGGCCGAGCAAGGCGTCCAAACGTCGCAAGTCCATACGAGAAATGACAGGCAGAACTGCTTGCCTACGTCCGACCGTCCGCTGCCTGGGCTAGACGAATTCTCTTCACACATGATCTCGATCCCAGTTGGCTGGTGGCTGTCGAAGCAGGACTTGGGCGACATTGTGTATGCCGTCTCGAAAACTCTAAGGAGCAAAAGCCGTGCCGCTGTCTGATCTCGTCTCAGTCATTATGAGCACGGTCGATCCGTTGCAGGATCGCACTCAGCGAGCCATCGCGCACCTTGCTCGCAGCACAGCGTCGTACGAGCTTATCCTACTCAGCCGCAATCACGAGTGGACAACCGGCACAATCGCCAATCAGGGCATCGCGGCGTCGGTAGGGGGCTACGTCGCGTTCTGCTGCGATGACTGCTTCGTCGAGCCCGGCGCGCTTGCAGCCATGAAAGCCGCGCTCCAAGACAGAACGGTCGGCGTCGCGGGTGCATTGCTGCTCTACCCGAATGGGCTCGTCCAGCATGCGGGTGGCTGGCTCACATGGTCGAGCGCAATGGGTGGCGAGGCGATACGGCTCAACCTGGGCCATGTCGGCCAGCACATGCCTGAACCGTCTAAGCCATTCGAATCCAGAGATGTGCCGTTCGTCACAGGCGCTCTTATGATGACGAGACGCGACGTGTTCGAACAAGTAGGCTGGTACGATCCAGATTGCAAACTTGACGCTGGCGATCTGGACTTCTGCTTGCGCGTGCGCCAAGCAGGCTACAGCGTCCGCTTCGTTGCAGAAGCCCGCGCCGTCCATCTAGAAGGTGCAACTCGCGGCAGCCGCCCTTCGGATCGAAAGTGGTTCTTCGGGAAATGGGGGATGACGCTCGCCAGTCCACTAACGGCGCTGGCCGAGCCGGAAGATGATTTCGTGCTAGTAGGAGGATCCCAGTGAAGAAGAGGAACGGGCTGCGTATTCTCTGGAAGGCGAACGCACCCCATGTCGGTTCAGGCTATGGTGTCCAGTCCAATAGCTTACTGCCGCGTCTCATGCAGCATCCGAATGTCGAAGAGATCGGTATCTTCGGCTACTATGGCATCATGGGTGGGCTTTGTGAGCTTCCAGTTGGCATGGGGATACCAAATGTTAATCCGGTCAACCTCGCGCACTACCCCGTGGCCGACGACGTGTGGGGTAATGATGTCGTGTGGGAGCACGCCTACCACTTGGGCGCGCACGTCGTCATCACGCTCATGGACATCTGGGTGCTGAACGAAGACTACGGACATGGCGGGTTCCTCTGGCTGCCCTACGCGCCGGTGGATCACGAAACGATTCCTCCGCAAGTCCTCGATCGGCTACGACGAGCGTACCATCCTCTCGCCTACAGCAAGCACGCTGCTGGGCTGTTCGCCGAAGCCGGTCTGGATTCCCACTACATCCCGCACGGCGTTGAGACGAAGCTCTTCAAGCCGTACGACAAGGGCGGGAAGCTCCAGGCGAAGCGGTGGCTTGGCTTCGAGGATGAGCACTTCTTGATCGGCACCGTTGGCAGGAATGTCGGTTGGCCGTCTCGCAAGGGGTTCCCAGAACTGCTCGAAGCGTTTGCGATCTTCCACGAGACGCATCCAGAAGCCAGGCTGTTCGCGCACACAAGTATCGTGGACACGCGGCACAAGGGGCTGAATCTGCTTGCGCTGACGAAACTCTATGGTGTGAGCGACTTCGTGCGATTCTCGTTGCCGCACTTCAATCTGCTGGGCGCATCGACACAAGAGATGTGCAAGATGTACAACGCTTTTGACGTGTTCTGTCTGCCATCAATGGGCGAAGGCTTCGGCATCCCGATCATCGAGGCGCAAGCCTGCGGCGTGCCTGTGATCGTCTCCGACTGGACGGCGTGCGCCGAACTCTGCGGCTCCGGCTGGAAGGTCAAGATCGGTAAGAAAATCCCAACGCCATTACAGGCGTTTCAGGCTTACGTTGATGTGGACGATCTCGTCTGGCGTATGGAAGAAGCCTACTTGGTCTGGAAAGACCCGATGGCGTATGCTGAGATGCGGACGAAGGCCAGAGCGTTCTCGATGCAGTACGACTGGGAGCACCTGGTGAAGGATTACTGGTATCCATTCATGGACTGGCTCTGGGATCGCGTCGAGATCAAGACGATCAAGAAAGCGCCTCGACTCTATGCTGTCGATGGTTCGTCCGTCTTCGATATGGGCGCCGTGAGGGAGGGCAGCTCCGTTGTCGTATAACGCATACGAGAGGATCGCAGGAACTTCCGTCATCAAGTCCGTCGAGGCGCACTGCCGCCATCTGACGACGGCTGGGTCATTCTCTACAAGCAGCACGCCGTTATTGGAGCGGGTCGAGCAGTGGATTGACGAAGCCTACTACTACCTCCAGGCGCAGCTTGCCAAAGAGGGCTATAGCGTCACCATACCAGCGTCGGCTACCGCTGCCGTAGCGTTCCTGGAACAACTCAATGTCTATGGCGCGGTGATGCAGGTCGAGCTTGCACACCCCATCACGGGGCGTAGGGGTGAAGAGAATGACCGCTATAAGGCGTATCGTGATTGGTACGAAGCGGGCGTGTCGATCATTGCGACAGACGCGCTCGCGGTTCTTGGCGCGACTCGCTCGACACAACTCTCGGCATACACCGAAGTAGGCGGCATTAGCCGCGACAGGAAGAAGGCCGCGTACGACGACGCCGACGCCGTACAGTCCAGATTCAAACGGGGCCTTGGCAGGCATCCAATGGTGCCGGAGCCAACAATCGGAGCGGGTGCTAGCACATCGGGGACTGCGATATGAGTTACGAGGCAGTCGAGAGCGGTCTGGCCGAGCAGCTCCGCGCACTCGCAGCATTTGCTGACGATCAGGTGTCGCAGGGCAACTGGCTCATCTTGGGCTATGGACATCCGTATGCGGCGATCATCGAATACCAGTCGTTTGAGGCGACGCGAGTGACGGCAGATCAAGAGACAATGTTCCGCTGGACAGCGCGTGTGCATCTCTACGCCAGGTATACGGACGACGATGGCGCGAACAACGCACTCCGCGACCGGCGCGATGAAATCATCACTCGTATTCTGCAGAACCCAACACTTGGCAGCACAACGTTGGATAGTATGCCGGTACGTGGCTCCGTCGCGTCGCCGGACGAGGTTGAGATCGGCGGCGTGGTGTTCGTCCACGAGTACATAGATGTGGAGATCGAGGAGCTTGTGAGTGCATGAACGCCATCGAGATCGGCGGCAACGCTGGCCCGAGGGACGGCTTCTTGCAAGTCGATCTCCGTGGCCGTCCCGACGTTCGCGCCGACATCCGAGCGCTCCCGTTCAAGCACCTCGACCGCATTCATGCTTCGCATGTCCTTGAGCATGTGCCGGATGCCGAGGTCGTGACGGCGCTGAAGTCTTGCCGCCGCGCATTGCGCCCCGGCGGCGTGCTCGAAGTCTACACGCCCGATCTACCCTGGCTGCTGCGCCGGTTCTTGCGCTGTGGCAACCGGGGCGAGCGGTGGTCGCTCTGGCTGCGGTTTCTCTACGGCTCGCAGGAGCATGAAGGTCAGTATCACCGGACAGGGTTCTCTACGGAGCGGCTTGCCGACTGCCTGGTTGCGGCGGGCTTTCGAGGAATCAAGACGCGCCGCGTCGTTCGCAAAGAGCGCAATCTTGGGAGGCATATCGAAGTCTATGGCATCGCCACCGCGTAGTAGGAGGACACCAATGCCACACTGGTTCAAAGACCCGCTCGGACACGAGTTCGAGATCGCTGCGGAGCAATCTGTAGGCGACGCCGTGATCGTCTGCCCGATATGCGGATGGCGGGGGACGACGCTCGACGGCGGGGCGGAAGTGCTGTCCTCTACTGAGCTGGAATCTGAGCTGGAAGTTGAGGACAAAGAGTGAAAGTCCTCGTTGTCAGCCCGGTTCCGACATACGCGACATGGGATGTGTTCGAGGGGCACGTCCAGGGTCTGCGTGCCAACGGCGTTGAAGTCGAGCGGATGAACTACTCGAAGGTGTGGAACATGTTCGCCGACTTCAAGGAGTTCATGGAAGTCACCGGACGGGCTGAGTTTAATACGGTGAATCATACGCTGCTGGCCGGAGATCGGATCGTCCTCGCGGCGATCACGCTCGAAGTCGATCTCGTGCACGTCGTCGCGCCAATGCATGTGAACCCAGTGACGTTGAAAGTCCTGAAGCAGTACACGAACGTCAAAACTTCGGCGTACTTCACGGAATGTCCATACGACGACCAGTGGGCGCTGAAGCTCGCTGAACTCTTTGACTACTGTTTCGTCTGCGACAAGACTTCTGAGCCCGTCTTTGCCGAGCATAATCCGAAGACGAAATACATCGGCCACGCCTACAACCCAGAGAAGCACTGGCGGAACGGCGCGTCCGGCGCGCCTCCACGAGCCGATGTTGTCTTCGTCGGAACGAACTTTCCTAGCCGCGTGAAGTTTCTCGAAGCCGTAGATTGGGCGGACATCGATCTCGAACTGCACGGCTTGATGCGGCTTGGCAGCGCCTCGGTGCTGGACAAGTACGTCAAGACGAACGTGGCCATCCCGAATGACCAAGCGCTCGCGCTCTACAAACAGGCGCGTGTCGGGCTACAGATGCATCGCAGAGACGGATTCGATCCTATCGCTGCGGGCCGAGGCAAGCGATACGGTCGTGGGTTGGTCGGCGCGAAGCCGATTGAAAATCTCCACGCGCACAGCCTCGGCCCACGTAGCTACGAGTTAGCTGCGTGTGGCGTCTTTCAAATCTGCGACGAAGGGAGGGTGGAGCTTACTGAAGTTTTTGGGGATACGGTGCCAACGTACAGCACGCCGGAAGAGTTGAGCGCTCTCTTGCGAAGGTATCTGGACGATCCATCGCGTCGAGATGAGCTTGCCCAGGCGCAACACGAATCGGTGAAGCCATTCACATTCGAGATGCGGATGCGCGAGCTTCTGGAAGCTCTGTAGGAGGAAATAAATGGCAGGCCCTATTAAGTGGAGAAATGCCTATCTCTACTGGAATGCTAAATTTGTCTCTGAGGGAACGGCGATCTCCGTCTCATTCGACCGCGAGTGGATCGAGGACACGGCGTACGGCGACACGAACCGGACGTATCAACCCGGCTTCGGCGACTTCGAGATGACTGTTCGTAAGCACTACGATCAGGGTGGGGTTGTTACGGACGACATCCACAGCGACGCTATCGCCAACTCACCATCGCCTCGTGCGTTCTACATGTACCCCGACCGGAATGTCACGACTGACTACTGGTATGGGTCTGGCTACGTATCGCTCGACGAGCATAGCGGCGACATGTCCGGCTTGTGGGATGAGAGCTACACGATCCGGCCAGCAGGGCAGATTTTCCATAGGTTCACGTAAGCAATAGCATAGCACCAGAAGGAGGAACCCAATGGCACTCAAGAAAGAACAACGGACTATCCGACTTACGTTCGGCGACGACTGGATCGATGTCTACGCCGAGCGCACATACAAGGATACAGTCGAAGCGCAGCGCGCCGCAGCAGCCAAGTTCTCCGCATCAAGGAAGGATCGGGCTGCTGCGGCGCAGATCGACTTCGACATCGGAGCGTACAACCTTTCGCTGCTGTCACGGATGATCGTCGCCTGGTCTGATCCGTCTCCGATCAATGACGACACGATCCAGGAGCTGCCCGACGACATCATCCAGGAAGTCCTGAATGTGATCTTGAAGATGACAGACGAGGATCGCGCCCCTTTAGGGAGCAGCTCTACCTCAGCATCGGAATCGCCAGACGAAAGTTCACCGTTGGAGGAGAAGACGCTCGCTGGCCCATCCACATGACTTACTTGCTCTTGATGGATCGGTGGAAGCTGTCATTCAGTGAAGTCTGGGCGATGCCACAGTGGGTCGTGGACGACATGTTGTTAGTGATGGAAGCGGAGCATCTAGTGGACGAAGAACCAGAGCCGCGACGAGGTAAGTAATAATGCCTGAGCGGATGGAGTTCGATGTCGTTATCAAGGATTCCGGGACGGGTCGTATCCTCCGGCATCTGCGAAGCGAGATGTCGAGCCTCAACAAAGCCGCAGCCGATGTGGGTCGTGGCGCTGGTGGAGCGGCGAATTCATTGCGGCAACTCGACCGCGTGGCGCGTGCTGGTGGGATGCGCGTGTTGGCGAAAGATGTTCACTATAGTAAGCAACAGCTCGATGCGCTCGGCAAAGCTGCGCAGGCTGCAAACGGCAGGCTTGTTGGCGCGGAGCGCGCATTCGGTCTGAACGCTGCCGGGGCGGATGCATTCACGCGAGCATCGACGCGGGCAGTAGCCGCACTAGGCTTCATCAGCCCGACTGCTGCAACTGCTGCTGCACAGCTTCAAGGATTAGGGAAATTCAGTGCCCATGCGACGCTCGCGCTCGCAGGTCTGTCTGTTGTAGCCATCGCTGCGGGGGCTGCGCTCGTCGGATCGGTGAAGGCAGCTATTAATTTTGAATCGTCCTTTACTGGCATCCGCAAGACTCTAGACCTTACGGAGCCAGAGTTCAAGAAGCTCGAACGTGCCAACCGAGACCTTGCACTTTCCCTGCCTATCAGCGTCAATGAGATCAATCGCATTGGCGAGACGGCTGGGGCTTTAGGTATCTCAGGTGTTGCGAACATCCTCGCCTTTGAGAGGGCTGTTGCGCAGGTTGCCATTTCTACAAATGTTACAGCCGACGAAGCAGCGATGGCATTCGGGCAAATTGCTAATATCCTGAAAATGCCTATTGCAGATGTAGATCGATTGGCTGCGACACTTGTTGATCTAGGCAATAAGGGCGCAAGTACAGAGTCGCAGATTCTTTCGATGGCGATCAGGATCGCTGGTGGCGCGAAGCTGTTGAGGCTTACTGCTGCTGATGTTCTTGGGATTGCCTCATCATTTGCTTCTGTGGGCGTCGAAGCAGAAGCGGGTGGCACGGCGATCCAGCGCGTGATGATTGGTATGGTAGAAGCTGTCGCTCAAGGTGGAGACGCACTGAAAGTCTTTGCGGCAGTTACACAGACATCTACCGACGAATTCACGCGGCTGGTTAAAGAAGCCCCTCTAGACGCATTTGTGCTATTCGTCGAAGGTTTGCGAACCGCCGGAGACGATGCAATACGAGCACTCGACGCAATGGGCATGGCGGATGCGCGTTTGATTCGAGCATTCCTCTCAACTGCGAATGCCGAGGAACTTCTGCGATTCCAAACTGAATTGGCGAAGGTGGCATGGGAGAAGAATGCGGCTGCTGCTGAAGAGACGGCGAAGAAGACGCAATCGGCTGCTGCGCAGCTACAACTGGCGAAGAATAGGTTCACAGACTTGGGCATCACAGTTGGGCAATTTTTCTTGCCCGCTCTTATTACTACTGCCAAAGGTTTGGGGCTAGTTGCTCTGATGCTTCGAAGTGTTGCAGATGCGGGCCCCGCTGCATCGGCATCGCTACTCTTGGTTGCGGGATCGCTCACTACCCTACTTGTCGTAATAGGCGCTATCTCAGGCCCCCTCGGGTGGGCAGCTCTGCTCTTAGGGATGACCGCTGTTATCAGCGGAGCCTCAATCTTCGCTTCGCAATGGCGAGATGTCATCGGTCAGTTGCCAGACCCTGTTTACGAAGCTGTGCGCCAAGTGGCACGACTGCTCGATTTCCTTGGAGGGCAGCTTGCATCATTCATCAATAAGGCAAGACAGACTGCTAGGCTCTTCCACATCCCAGGTGTTATAGAAGGTGATGTCGAATTTGGTTCAATGCTCGACGAGCTTGACCGTATACGAAATGAAGAGAAGGGCATAGCGGCACTGCAAAAGGCAGCAGGGTACCGAGCCCCTGGGGCTACTTTACCAGGTATGTTAGGTGCAGGCATTCCAGGACTCGATGACTTATTGGATAGTCTGGACAAAGCCGACAAGAAGGTCAGAGCTATCGCCGATGCCCTCTCCGATGGTATCATCACGCTTGCCGAAGCGATGGAGTTCGGCCTCTCGCAGATACAAGTCGTCACGCTCGAATTAGGTCATGAAGCGGAGGAGTTCGCTAACCGCGTCTTCCGAGCCGAAATCGAGCTGGCGAAGGCGGCGATTCGGGCTGGGGACTCGACGCACAACTTAGCAATCGCTCTCGTTGAACTGCAAGAGGAAGAGGTCAAGGCGAGCGCACGCACGTTAGAGATACGTCGTGAGATGGTGAAAATCTTCATTGTTATGGCGAGCAGTGCGGAGATTGCCGCACGCGCCACGGCTTTGAATGCAGAGGCCAATCTCGCTTTTGCACAACAGGGCGTAAAGACACGCATCGAGTTCAAGGCGCTATCTCAACTGCTGGGACAGCAGGGTCTCACAAGACATGCTGCGACATTCCGCGCCGCGCTTGTGAGCTTGGGCCAGGAGCTACGACGCGCAGGCGAGAGTGGCGTCGCAGCACTCCACAGACTTGCTGGTGCCATCTTGGACTTCGCGCAGACACAGCTATCAGCGCTCCTCGGCGGCCCGACACGCGAGACGCTGATGACCGAGACGCGACTCGCAGAGCTTCGCAGACAACGGCTGCTTCTGCTCCAAGGCGGCCAGACGGAAGAAGAGCTTGCGCCTCTGCTCGGCCCGCTCGACCAAGAGATCGAGGCCATCGAACGGCTGCTTGCGATCCGCCAGCAAGAGATCGAAATCATGCGTCTCCGGGGTCAGCTTGCGGACGCTGGTGTGCTGACCGACCGCGAGATGTTGCGGCAAGCGACTTTGCTCATAGGCTTGATCGCCAGCCAGTCGGAGATCGTGCGCGATCTCAACACGCAGCTTGCGTGGGAGCAACTGGCAATCATAGGCGCGCGCGATTCGCTTAATCTGTTTGCCGATGCGCTGGTGCGAGCACGAGATGTTGTCTCGTCGATTAGCGCCGGGACAGCCAGGCCAGCGGGTATGTTGACGGCGGGAACGGTTGCACCTAACTACGCGCCGAATATCTCGATCAATGTCAATATCGACCCGCAGCTTTCGGAGCTGAGCGCGCAGGTGAAGAAGCAGGTCATGGACGATCTGGATCGTGAACTCCGGCGCTCTGGATTTGGGGGCAGCTTCGTGACGAGCGGATCGTTCGTGCCGGGATAGTATTATGCCTTGGACGCTGGACGGCTACGCATTCCCTGCTGGCGAAGAACCAGCATATGGCCCGCTGGTCGAGATCGCATTGCAGCGATGGACGAAGCAGAGTGCGCTCGGCAGCGTAGACCCTGGCTCTGTGCTGACATTCATCGGCTTTGAGTCGCAAGAGTGGGAGTTTCGCGTCCAGCGAGCGGTTACAGCGACGAAGGACAAGCTCATCGCCGTCTACAATGGCCAAGCTGCCGTCACGTTGATTACGCCTCAGAATGCTACGGGCTTCGCTGTTATGATGACGGCGCTTCGCGTTGAGCATCGAGAGCCGCAGTCAGAAAGCCGGTTTGACTGCATCTTTACGTTGGTGAAGCGATGACGCTCGCTACTAAGATATTCAACATCACGAGGCGTCTCTCCACCAAGGTTTATATCAGCGGCCCAACTGGCCCATACCGTATTCTGCCGTACAACGAGAACTTAGCATCGGGTGTTCCAGGGCTGCTTGGTCTGAGCTTCGTCAAGTCGTACGAAGCCCCGGTGCCGGTCTGTACGCTCCGCGTTAACCGCATTCCGTCGTGGCTCAACCGGGGCGCTACGGTCACAGTAGATGTGGGCTTTGACGAAGAGTACGCTCGTATCTTCACCGGCTATGTCATCGACCGCGCTCAGGGTGCGCCTGATAGTGCCGAGATCAATTGCGCCGGGCAGCTCCATAAGGCGTTCCGTAGCGTCGAGATCGCCGAGCGTAGCGTTGATGGTCTGCTCGTGCACACAGCGATTGCCGACATCCTTACCTATGTAGGTATCACGGATAGGCGTATCGAAGTCTCGACCTTCACACTTGGCACCGCGAGCACACCAGTCTTAGAGCGTATGCTTTCGTCGCAGATGATTCAAACGCTCATGGACGTTGAAGGCTGGAAGATTTCCGAGTACGGCACGGGCGTCGTTGAAGTCAGGCGTGTGGACGGTACTCCGTCTGCCGAAGCGTTTCGCAAGTATACGACAAATGTGGTAGCGACAGCGCGGATCATTGGAGGCCAGACCAGAGAAGACCCGCTCTACTTCAGAGATCAAGTCATCGTTGAGGGCGCAACGCTCGTTGAGGGGACGCCTCCGAACGAGACGAGCCGGACAGTGACAGCGACGGCAACCGTCGTGCCCGCGACACTCGCACAGCCGCCGTTGCCCGATGGCAGCCATATCGCCACCACATTCAGTAATCATCTGATCGACACAGACGCGAAGGCGGCAGAAGTCGCAGTACGACTTGCTACCGACTTCGGGCGTGTGCCGCGTCAGACGACGTTAGAATTGCCGGGTGACCCAGAACTTGAGCTTGGCCTGACGCTCGACCTAGACTTCCCCGAACTTCTCTTGACCGGCAAATACTTCATCGCTGGTATCCGGCATGAGGTCGATTTCGACCAGGGCTTCGTAACGCAGGTTGATCTGCGAGGTGGAGACGAGTTCGGCGGCACAATTGGGCTCGCGCCTATCGCAGCGTTTGATGCTTTCGTTGAACGCGAAGTGTTCGGCACACAGGTCTACGCATTTGTGACGCTGGACGCTTCGGCCAGCCGCGCAGGCGATGGCGGCGCGCTCACCTACGACTGGGGTGACAATCAGGCTACGGTCTGGTCGCCCGACCTCGATGCGCAGACGGCCAAGATCGTGACGATCCGAGTAGACCCGACGGCCATCGTCGGCGACTTCAAAGTCACGCTCATCGTCACCGACGCGACCGGCAGGACGGCTACGGTAGAGCGTACTATTGAGGTAGCGGCAACAAGCAGCGGCGTCCAGATACCGGCCATCTTCGCCGCATTGAACAACAACGCGGGCGCATCGCCGGATGGTGGGCAGAATTGGAACGATCAGGCTGGCTCGACGTGCATCTCGGGAGCCGCCAAACCGCCGGATGGTGTGAATTCCGGTATCGCCGTCTACGGCTTCTCTGATGGGTCAATCAAGAGGACGACAGACTACTGCGCCACGGCGCTGACACAAGTCATGGCCGCGCCTACCCCGAATTCGCCGATCCGAGATATCGAATGGGATTGGCGTGATCCTAGTCGCGTCTGGGCGCTGACGGATGACTTGCGGCTATTTGTATCAAGCAATGATGGCATCAGTTGGTCTCTTGTTGCGAATTTCGCTACGGCGTTGGGCTTGCCTCCTGCAGGAACGAACATCGCTACTGGTAGTTATGTCGGTAACGGAAGTACACGGGACATTACGACGGTTGGCTTCCGGCCCGATGTCGTGATTGTTTTCCGAGACGGGCGTGCTGCTGTGGTCAAGGGCGATGATGCTGTATGGGGTACAGGATCGGTGGAGTGGGATGGTGGGTGGATCGCTGCCAGCGGCATTACAGCAATGCTTTCAAATGGCTTCCGTGTGGGCGGCGATACGAACGTAAATGCTAACACTCTGACGCATTATTTTGTCGCCATCAAACATGATGACATCGAGACAGGCTTCTACAACGTTCCTTCAGGCGGGTTCCCCGATGGGACACTAATTAGTACCGCTAAGCAGCCTAAGATGGTCTGGGGCTTCGACTCAAGCGCGACGAGTAGGGGTGTGGTCAAAACGAGCGACATGCCGACGCCGAAGTCTTGTTACCTGGGCGCAGCGGACGTGTTCGATAGTGGCCACGAGATCAAAGAGCTGGTTAGCGCGGGGTTCAAAATAGGTACTTGGGGCGGCACGATTGGGACTATGAACGACCAATTCCATACGGTGTATTGGATCGCCTTCCCTTCAGCCGTACCGATCAGCTACGGGACATATGTTGGCAATGGAGCCGATGATCGGCAAATCCGCGCCGGATCATACTCATACGCCGCCATCATGGGTGATCTTGCCCAGCAGAAAGTACATCATCCTTCATCGCTGGCAGGTGATAGTTCTCACGAAATATCGAATACCGGAGCACTCGCTGCGAACTTGATCCAAAGCCTGAATCCGTTCCAGGTGGGTTCTGACGCTCGCGTGAATGACGTAACAGGCACTCCTACGTATTACTACTTTCTCTTTGGCCCCGCATCCTCGGTAGTCGGCACTGGTCGGCACATCGGCTTGCCTGCTGCTGGCGGTGTGTGGGTCTATGGGGGCACTGGGGCGGGGACGCCATTGATCGCCTATCTCTTAGATGGACAAGTCGTCGGCCTCACTACCGGCGGCGAACTAGCTACCGACCTGCCTGCTGCGAGCGCGAACCTGCGCATCGTCCACGCGGTCGATAAGGGTGATGGCGGCGGGCTGACGATCATCATGGAGAATGCGGACGGCGGCGCGTCCGGCGTGCGACCGATCTACAACTGCGTACATCCCTTACAGCCGCTGACCTGGAAGCGCGCTACCGGCCTCGATGCTGGACTGACGACGGGACGCTATGTCGTGGCGAGCGACATACCTGGGCGCTTCTTCGCCGCGTTTGATAATCAGGATGTGTGGAAGAGCAATGATGGGATCGCCTGGACGAAGCTTGTGGGTATCATGCCCGCTGGCGTCACACCTAACCATGCCATCTGGATCAAGGACTACATCCACAGCCAGCAGCTTCAGGCGTCGGTCTACATCATTGCCGCCGAGAATGCGGGTGGAACGCTGGGCATTTACAAGAGCTCGGACGAGTTTCAGACCGTCGGGGCGCTGCGACCGGCGACCGGCTTTCCCGCATGGCCCACGAGCGCACTAGGCAAGCAAGTAGCCGTGGGGCCCCCTGCTGCGGTACGAGATCAGCTTCTTGTAGTGCAGTCGCCGTCGGGGTCATCTCCAAATACATTCGAGCGGGATACAGCAATACTGGTTGGCGGTGTTTGGGTAAAGCAGGAGGATGGGGCAAGTACCAGTCAGGACGTGGTGGATAACGTAAAGAAACTTGGCAGCAATCACTATCGGATTCTATCCATTACGAATAACAACAATGTGTACAGCTCCATGTTGGGGCAGTTGCAGCGTAGCACCGATGGCGGATTCACCTGGTCGAATGTCGGGCCCTCGCCGCAGACCAGCGGGGGGGCTGGCGACCAATGGGGCGTCTCAGATATGGATATTGCCGCTGATGGGACGCTATGGCTTTGTGCGACGGCAGTGCAATCGGCGGACACTACGCGCAAGCCGCAGATATACAAGTCTACGGATGATGGCGCCACCTGGACGCTCGTATTTACAGAGTCTACGATTTCGACCTCTAACTACGAGTGTATGTGGCACATCTCATGTCATCCTCTAAATGCGCAGATCATCGGCATTCAAGGGGATACCGCGATTGCTGTCATGCGGTACTGGATCACGCAAAATGGCGGGACTTCGTTCGCTCGCAAGACAGGAAGCGCGGGTCAAAGCGTTTCTCGAAACTACGTCTCGATCATGTGGGACAATGGCCGCGTGCTGCATTTTCGCTCGGAAAGCGCCTATCTGAGTGACGACTATGGTACTTCTTGGGTGTTGAAGCATGATGAGACGTTGTTCTCTAATGGACAATTTTGTATGGCAATGATCCGTGGGCTTCCAGGAGGACACGCATTTGCCGTTGGCGGTAGCGCCGGGAGTGCGGTGAATTTGATCCGTACGAGAGACTACGGAGAGACCTTTGAAGAACTGACGGACGAGAACGACTTCGATGCGCTAATCAGTCAACTAATCGGCCTTGCTTATAACCCCGTACAGGATACGCTCTACATTTCGACTGTTATGAATGAGCCCTCTGGTACTCCGCACCTGCGGGTCTTCGCACTTGATCGTGCTCGGACGATCACTCCATCAGAGATTACATCCGCCACGTTTAGGAAAATAACACTGAATCTCGATGGGTTGTTCAATGAAAAGATCGCTCATTTAGGGATCGCTCTACGATGACCAGCTTCCTGAACCCGCAGCAGGCCATCAAGCGGCTCTGGGATGAAGTCCAGGCGATCAAGGCGCGTCTGAACGCGATCTCAACAGGAGCAGGCCAGGTACGCTCACCCTCCGGCGGCACGGGCCAGGTTGGTGTGCTGCCTACCCATCCGCACGACGGAACGGGGACAGGGGGTGATCTATGGACGAAGGGTACTGATCGTCCGTCGGCGGTGACGCTCGCCGTCGGCGTGGCCGGGCATTACTTCCACGTCACCGGCACGACGACGATCACGGCCATCGCGACGCGCCCGGCTGGTACGGAGCTGATCTTAGAATTCGACGGCGCGCTGACGATTACGCACGGCGCGAGCCTCATCTTGGCGAACGCGACGAACATTACGACCGTCGCAGGCGACGTGATCCGTTTCACCAGCGAGGGCGGCGGGACGTGGCGCCAGTCTACGGCCAAGCAGACGGCGAGTGCGGTAGGAGCGCCTGCAAATGCTCAGTACCTCGTGCTGGCTACTGACCCCACGCTCGCGCAAGAGCGCCGGTTTCTCCCAGGCGCGGGCCTGGCGGCGGCGGACGGAGGGGCCGGTGGGGACTACACGCTGAGCGTGAGCCCGTTCGAGTTCTACATCCCGTTCGGGCCGTTCACAGAATCGGTAGGCCCCTAGAGGGCAGAAAGGAACAGACATGACAAGCAGAATCTACCAACTGTACGGACGGCGGGCGCTGTCACAGAGCAGCGCAGCGGGCGCGGGTCTCGTCGTGGACTTGGCGACGGATACGCTTCGGTGCGTGATCATCAACTCGCTAAACAACAGTACGCCCAGCGGGACAGTCCTCGCGTTTTCGCAGGGGCACGATTACTATGACGACATCAATGTGGCGGCGGCGGCGTCCATCTTCGGGAATACCAATGCCCCGCTCTTCGATGCCTGCCCGGTGTTGCCGACGACTGGTGGGCCAATGCTCGTAAGTACGCTTTCTAGACTGGTGTTCACAACTCCACCAGGAACGACGCTGTTCACACCTGGCCCTGCTGGTACGGCTGTAGGAGCTATCGAAGCAGATGCGCTGATCATCTACAAGCAGGGTACGGCCCCCAACGTCTCACCGCTGATCGCCTACATCGACATTCCCAGCCCGTTCGTCTTCAACGGAGGTACGGTCACCGTGACGTGGAACGCATCGGGTATCTTCGAACTCTGTCTGGCATAAGGAGGAGTCATGGCAAAAGGAAGGGCAGTCCCGAACCAGCGCGACATCGAGAAGATGCACGAAGATGATCTGGGCCGCTACAACGCGCTCCTGGGTGAGCGGCAGGATGCTCAGACCCCAGAAGTGCGGGCAGCGCGCATTGCCCTCAATAAAGAACTCTCGCGGCGCGCCGCAGAGCGCGCAGAGCAGGTCTAC
>Ga0209324_10000637_pt1 | contig 24291 bp, 21 predicted proteins | sample Rifsed19ft3_FD_184015 | JGI IMG/M metagenome (GOLD analysis project Ga0209324, IMG submission 184015) | Soil microbial communities from Rifle, Colorado, USA - sediment 19ft 3 (version 2) | ecosystem: Environmental > Terrestrial > Deep subsurface > Rock core/Sediment | place: Rifle, Colorado...
TTGCAAGCCCTAACCCCCTGCTTCTACTAACGTGGGCTTTTTTGTTTTATTTACTCAAAAGAGAAAGGGCAACTGATAGCGATAATGAAAATTGAAAAGAAAGAAAATAGAACCGTCCCTTTAATTTTTTACGGGAGGGCAGTAAATATCAAAAGATTACTATTTCTTTTTTTATATCTTCCATAGGATAATGTTTACTATTTCCCGTAGCAAGAACAGCCCCTTTTACAAACGCCGTTGCTGCAATAAAGCAATCATCCAGCTCAAGAATTTGTTTTCTTTCGTCTCTCTTATAATTTCCAGCCTTTTCAGCAATATCACGTGTTACATCAACAATATTCAGACTATCTATGATCTCGGATGTCTTTTCTCTTTCATGTTCTTTCATTCCAGCGTGTATCTCCGCAATTGATATTACAGAACAATATATGATTGATTCTTCAAGAAGAGAGAACAGATAACCTCTAACTTTTTCTCTGCCTCTTAAGAAGTTTATGAGGATGTCTGTATCAACAAGGACTTTTCTCATTTAAAGCGTCGTAACCTTGATGACCTTCTCAATTTTCTAATAAATGCCTCTGTGCCTTCTTTTAATTCAGGATGGTTCTTATCCTTCCATGCCCCAAAACTTGTCTGAAGAACTTTTTCTAATTTTAATCGTTTAAGTTCCTTCCTCAACGCATCTGCCACAACTTTACTCTGTTGTCTTTTAGAGACTGTCATCTTAAGTTCATCAAGCAAATCTTCAGGTAGAAGAAAGTTTGCCTGTTTTGTTGAACCACTCATATCTATCCTCCCTATATTATTGTCTATATTATAATATAGAATTATCTCTATAAAGTCAATCTGGTGAATGATCAAAGATTACTACATCCCCTGTCACGGGACTCCTATATATTAATTTCCTTACTTTCCCATGAAGTGCATGAGCGATTTTTAGATAAAGCCAGACAGGAGCCTGCCCGGTGAGGATCACATCATTACCTTCCCCTGCAAGAAATTGGACTTTCTGGATGTAGGAATCAAGGTCTTAGAGTTTGGCGGTTGAGGTGTGAAAGGTCGAGATATCAATTATCATTTCCATCGCACAAAGATAACTCCTTAATGTTTTATCTTCAACATCGAAAGCTGTTTTCTTACAATTTCATTGATTTTATCTTCTCCAAGTTCCGGATGCCTCTTCCTTATTGCAGCGCGCTTCAACTCAATAGACAGCATCGTCACATCAGCCCACGCCCTTATACGTTTTTCGATTTCGGCAGGATCAATATCTTTTTTCACTTTATCACCATGTCCTTAGCGTCTTTGAGATTGTATATACATTTTACATCAAAAGAAAGCCAGCCAAAATAATAATTTCGTCTTATGCTCCTACCCTGGCCTTTGCCTATTGAAAGTTACCTAAGATTAAAAATAATGTTGGAAGCGTTCCTCTAATTCTTTTTCATAGATTGAATATCTTTAAATCAGGTCTTCTCCTCTTCGTAGGGGCATATTGCATATGCCCAAAGAGGGCACGTGTCGAAATCCCTTTTTAATCACGCACCCTTCAGATGAAGAGACGTAGTCCCTTCCTTCCTACCTTCCTCCCTTAATCCCTCCACACCTTAGTGTGCCGTCGCAATCCTTTATTCATCAAGTCTTCTTTTCTCTCCTGCTGTATAAAATGCACCTACATAAGCACGGGAGATTGTGTCGCAATCCTTTATTAATCAAGGCTTCTTTTGTCTCTTTATCCTCAAATCAATCCTGCAAATGCTACAAAGATGTTGCAATCCTTTATTAATCAAGTCTTAGGTTCTCTCTGAAGGAGAAATGATGGGATTGAGAGAGCAGATAGCGTCGCAATCCTTTATTCGTTAAGTCTTCTTTTCTCTCTCCACCTCCCTATTCGCTAACAATATCAACCTGTTAGAACATGTTTTTCTGTAACCTGGATTTATCAACAATTATAGCTGTTCAAAATAAGATTTTCTTCAGTTTTCAAAGAGCACTAAGGTTAACTATTTTATATAGCCAATCCGTATTTTGCCAATTAAAGAGTTCAATATTTTCAATATTTCTTCTACCACTCTGCTTGGTGCTTCAGTCAAACGACTCACGCGACCCTTTATTCATCAAGTCTTAGATTTTCACATAAACCCTGTTATTTCGATTGCCCAGGGTGTGATTAGTCGCAATCCTTTATTCATCAAGGCTTAGATTCTCTCGCCACAGAGGTCAGACCAATGGGGCAGGATGTGAATAAGGTGTCGCAATCCCTTTTTAATCAGGTCTTCTTATCTTTATATCGCACGGGGATTGAAACTGAAATATGGCGAGTCGCAATCCCTTTTTAATCAGGTCTTCTTATCTTTCTGAATCAGGTACAGGAAATGGCGAAAAATGGACAGTCGCAATCCCTTTTTAATCAGGTCTTCTTATCTTTGTAAAAACGTTTCAGGTGAAACGCGGTAAAAAAATGCAGTCGCAATCCCTTTTTAATCAGGTCTTCTTATCTTTTATTTATGAATTTTCAAAGGGGAAATTCCATGCAGTCGCAATCCCTTTTTAATCAGGTCTTCTTATCTTTCTGCTGGTTGGCAACTTATAACAGATGGTACTGGTACAGTCGCAATCCCTTTTTAATCAGGTCTTCTTATCTTTATAAAACCCGGCCTTTAACACTTGCTACTTTTATGTCGCAATCCCTTTTTAATCAGGTCTTCTTATCTTTGTGATAAGTGAAAGGTGTAACGTATCTTTTTGATGAATGTCGCAATCCCTTTTTAATCAGGTCTTCTTATCTTTTTCCACGATAGTGATACCGGTAGATTTACAAAAAGTCGCAATCCCTTTTTAATCAGGTCTTCTTATCTTTTCAATGTTTTTACTAATAAAGCCCTAACCATGTCAGGTCGCAATCCCTTTTTAATCAGGTCTTCTTATCTTTGCATATCTTCGAGGCGCATATCTTCGAGGCGCAGGTCGCAATCCCTTTTTAATCAGGTCTTCTTATCTTTGTATTACCTAAGTCAGGAACAAAGTAATAAGTCCCGAGTCGCAATCCCTTTTTAATCAGGTCTTCTTATCTTTCGAGCTTAACCCCCATAAGCCCTCACCGTAAGGGAGTCGCAATCCCTTTTTAATCAGGTCTTCTTATCTTTGAAATGTTCGATACTAACACACATACTTACACATAGTCGCAATCCCTTTTTAATCAGGTCTTCTTATCTTTAAAGAAGTGATTCAGAATCTTGAAAAACTTACATTGTCGCAATCCCTTTTTAATCAGGTCTTCTTATCTTTACATGATGGGACAAAGGCAATAGAAAAACATTTTCAGTCGCAATCCCTTTTTAATCAGGTCTTCTTATCTTTTTCTTATGTTATGGGTAAGAAAGAGTGAGCGGGGTCGCAATCCCTTTTTAATCAGGTCTTCTTATCTTTTTCTTATGTTATGGGTAAGAAAGAGTGAGCGGGGTCGCAATCCCTTTTTAATCAGGTCTTCTTATCTTTATACCAGAGGTTATTAAGCTGGTAATGCTTTGTGGAGTCGCAATCCCTTTTTAATCAGGTCTTCTTATCTTTTTAAGTCTCAAGCCTCAGTATGAGACTTGGGACGGCGTCGCAATCCCTTTTTAATCAGGTCTTCTTATCTTCTGGTATCTCATGGGTATGATATGAATTGTTTTGAGTCGCAATCCCTTTTTAATCAGGTCTTCTTATCTTCATGAAAGGTTTTTTGGAGTTTGTGATCAAAGAAATTTTTGAGTCGCAATCCCTTTTTAATCAGGTCTTCTTATCTTCGAAGCAAGATGATAACAAGTAATTATAAAATTAAAAGTCGCAATCCCTTTTTAATCAGGTCTTCTTATCTTCATATAGCAAAAGAATGTTTAATTGAATCTTTGTGTCGTCGCAATCCCTTTTTAATCAGGTCTTCTTATCTTCCTTACTAACCCTTTAAACACGGAGAGGAGTCAGTGAGTCGCAATCCCTTTTTAATCAGGTCTTCTTATCTTCAGACATACAAAAAAGGAGGTGAAAAAAGAAAGGGGTCGCAATCCCTTTTTAATCAGGTCTTCTTATCTTCGAATATTTCCCTAACACCGACCCCGTAGCTACTAGTCGCAATCCCTTTTTAATCAGGTCTTCTTATCTTCTTTGACTCCTCACGATATAGTGATATACCGTGGGGTCGCAATCCCTTTTTAATCAGGTCTTCTTATCTTCTGTCATTGCAAAGACCTTCTTTATTGAGGATTTACCCCCAGTCGCAATCCCTTTTTAATCAGGTCTTCTTATCTTCAAACCTGAGCCCGATACTAAATGGCCAGGGTTTTATTGTCGCAATCCCTTTTTAATCAGGTCTTCTTATCTTCATGTCCTCGCAGAAGTAAAACAAAATCAGTGGGGAAAGTCGCAATCCCTTTTTAATCAGGTCTTCTTATCTTCTGATGTCCTCGCAGAAGTAAAACAAAATCAGTGGGGAAGTCGCAATCCCTTTTTAATCAGGTCTTCTTATCTTCGGATTCCATGTAATAAAACCTGAGCCCGATACTAAAGTCGCAATCCCTTTTTAATCAGGTCTTCTTATCTTCGGCGTAATTGGCTCTCATCCTTCTGGTAATTGGTCGCAATCCCTTTTTAATCAGGTCTTCTTATCTTCCAGAAAAGAGCAAAGCAAATTAGAAAAGATTTATTTGTCGCAATCCCTTTTTAATCAGGTCTTCTTATCTTCACAGCACAACAATATGATCAGATTTCTGAATTGAGTCGCAATCCCTTTTTAATCAGGTCTTCTTATCTTCAGAAATGAACAGCATTACCGTAAACTATTAGAGTCGCAATCCCTTTTTAATCAGGTCTTCTTATCTTCGGAGTAGGGTCTATGATCTATAAGGTCAACGATAAAAGTCGCAATCCCTTTTTAATCAGGTCTTCTTATCTTCATCAGATGACATCGTAACCGTTGATTTTCTGGAGTCGCAATCCCTTTTTAATCAGGTCTTCTTATCTTCATGATCTGCACAACCTGTTGTTATGGCAATAAGTCGCAATCCCTTTTTAATCAGGTCTTCTTATCTTCACAGTCATAGCGTGTATCCATTACTCGTTCATTATGTCGCAATCCCTTTTTAATCAGGTCTTCTTATCTTCTTAATACCCGAAAGATATGAGAAATTCATTGAGTCGCAATCCCTTTTTAATCAGGTCTTCTTATCTTCGTGATAGCCGATTGTAACAGGGAAAATGTAAAGGGTCGCAATCCCTTTTTAATCAGGTCTTCTTATCTTCAAGGTACAAGGTCTTAAAAAGCTAATGAAAGAATGTGTCGCAATCCCTTTTTAATCAGGTCTTCTTATCTTCGGAAAAATGGGAAAAGAGTACGGTGTCGGGCGGTGCGTCGCAATCCCTTTTTAATCAGGTCTTCTTATCTTCTTATCTGGACTATGTGGGCTATAATCCTGCTCACAATCGGATGTCGCAATCCCTTTTTAATCAGGTCTTCTTATCTTCTTGGCGATAGAACAGATCCATGTTACGAAGATGTCGCAATCCCTTTTTAATCAGGTCTTCTTATCTTCAATAATGAGCGATATAACTTGTAATGAATTTCATGAAGTCGCAATCCCTTTTTAATCAGGTCTTCTTATCTTCTTGGCATTGGGAGGCAACCGTGACAGGATAAGTCGCAATCCCTTTTTAATCAGGTCTTCTTATCTTCTTTGGAACTGATTTATTTGAATAAATAAGTGAGGTCGCAATCCCTTTTTAATCAGGTCTTCTTATCTTCCCAGAGCCAGAGCCATCGCCAGAGCCAGAGCCAGAGTCGCAATCCCTTTTTAATCAGGTCTTCTTATCTTCAGTGACCTTTACCGTGAGGACAGACAGCGATATAGGGTCGCAATCCCTTTTTAATCAGGTCTTCTTATCTTCCCGAAACTCATATTTATAGTGTTGAGTTTCCTGAGTCGCAATCCCTTTTTAATCAGGTCTTCTTATCTTCAGATTAGATGTTATATTTGTTCTTAAACAAGTCGCAATCCCTTTTTAATCAGGTCTTCTTATCTTCATCACCTTCAAGGGCTTGGTATTGTTTTCCAAGTGAGGCGTCGCAATCCCTTTTTAATCAGGTCTTCTTATCTTCAAAAAAAAGATCACAAACAGCTATTTGTGATCTTGTCGCAATCCCTTTTTAATCAGGTCTTCTTATCTTCTCTGATATAGCTTCCCATGTAGGTTGGAAGTTTGTTGTCGCAATCCCTTTTTAATCAGGTCTTCTTATCTTCTTAAAAGAGAACTGGCTTGTTATCTCAATAGCCGTAGTGTCGCAATCCCTTTTTAATCAGGTCTTCTTATCTTCTTCAGAGGGAGAGCTTGGACTGATAAAAAATATCAGTCGCAATCCCTTTTTAATCAGGTCTTCTTATCTTCACATGGGAAGCTATATCAGAGGGCGGGTCAGCAAGTCGCAATCCCTTTTTAATCAGGTCTTCTTATCTTCTAGAGACGTATAACTATACCGGAGGTGCGCTGCTGTCGCAATCCCTTTTTAATCAGGTCTTCTTATCTTCCTCATGTTTTATTTGAATAAAGCTAAGTCCTGTCGCAATCCCTTTTTAATCAGGTCTTCTTATCTTCATTAAAACAATTATTTTCAAGAGTTTTTTCTGGTGGTACGTCGCAATCCCTTTTTAATCAGGTCTTCTTATCTTCTCTATGAATTTTCAAAAGGAAAATTTCATGCTGTCGCAATCCCTTTTTAATCAGGTCTTCTTATCTTCTCATATATTTATATCTATGAATTTTCAAAAGGAAGTCGCAATCCCTTTTTAATCAGGTCTTCTTATCTTCAGTATATTCATTTGATTCAAATTCTTTTATTTAGTCGCAATCCCTTTTTAATCAGGTCTTCTTATCTTCTTGGTGAAGGTTGGTTTGTGTTATGGTTGCATGTCGCAATCCCTTTTTAATCAGGTCTTCTTATCTTCACTGCAGGAATATTCAAAGTAACTTTACCCATAATGTCGCAATCCCTTTTTAATCAGGTCTTCTTATCTTCTTTAATAAAACTAAAGAAAGCAAGGCCGATCATTGTGTCGCAATCCCTTTTTAATCAGGTCTTCTTATCTTCATATATTATCCAGAAGTAAATGAGTATCACGATGTAGCGTCGCAATCCCTTTTTAATCAGGTCTTCTTATCTTCTTTATGCTTCTTTATATTCATATCATGGTGGAAAAAATTTAGTCGCAATCCCTTTTTAATCAGGTCTTCTTATCTTCAGGATCGTTTAGATACTTGGGTGCAGGATTAGTCGCAATCCCTTTTTAATCAGGTCTTCTTATCTTCAGAACATCATGTTCAAAACTGATCGTGATGGTATCGTCGCAATCCCTTTTTAATCAGGTCTTCTTATCTTCATCGGATTTTACTGATGCTTGGACACCTGAAAAAGTTGGTGTCGCAATCCCTTTTTAATCAGGTCTTCTTATCTTCGGTGGTGATGAATGAATGTAATTCTTTTTGATGTCGCAATCCCTTTTTAATCAGGTCTTCTTATCTTCTGGTTAGGATCGCAAGCATCAAAGATGATTGATTGTCGCAATCCCTTTTTAATCAGGTCTTCTTATCTTCATTGCTCTTTTTGCTTTATTGATAATTTTTATGAGGGTCGCAATCCCTTTTTAATCAGGTCTTCTTATCTTCTTATGAGGGATAGGTAAGCCATGTCATGTTATGGTCGCAATCCCTTTTTAATCAGGTCTTCTTATCTTCTTTTTGGAAACAGTAAACCGTTAAATGTTCAAGATGTCGCAATCCCTTTTTAATCAGGTCTTCTTATCTTCTATCAGCACCATCGGGTGGTATATAAGTTGAGTCGCAATCCCTTTTTAATCAGGTCTTCTTATCTTCCTGGATCACAAACTTATAGAGGATATTATAGTCGCAATCCCTTTTTAATCAGGTCTTCTTATCTTCATCTCTTGATATCACTATTGGAACCGTGGCGGATCTCCGTCGCAATCCCTTTTTAATCAGGTCTTCTTATCTTCGAAGGGAGGTAAGGACTAATGGATAAGGGTTTTGTCGCAATCCCTTTTTAATCAGGTCTTCTTATCTTCCTTTTAACAAATTCACTCCTACCGGTCTATTGTCGCAATCCCTTTTTAATCAGGTCTTCTTATCTTCTGTTTAAACAAAGCTAAGTCCTTGAAAAATAGTGTCGCAATCCCTTTTTAATCAGGTCTTCTTATCTTCGGAACCTTATAGGTTAATAATGTAACCGTAGTCCCGGGTCGCAATCCCTTTTTAATCAGGTCTTCTTATCTTCAAATGCTATATTTTTGTGGTCTTTAAAAGGAGAAGTCGCAATCCCTTTTTAATCAGGTCTTCTTATCTTCACAACGGAGCCAAGGGACGTATCATATATCGAGAGCTACGTCGCAATCCCTTTTTAATCAGGTCTTCTTATCTTCTCTCTGCAGAACCGCATAAACATTGAATCTACGTCGCAATCCCTTTTTAATCAGGTCTTCTTATCTTCTTAATGTATTTTTATGTTCTAATACTATAGGTATGTCGCAATCCCTTTTTAATCAGGTCTTCTTATCTTCGCAAAAAGCATCAAATGAGATTGTTGAAGAAATAAGGTCGCAATCCCTTTTTAATCAGGTCTTCTTATCTTCAGCTGGTTGGCAATTAATAACAGATGGTACTGGTACAGTCGCAATCCCTTTTTAATCAGGTCTTCTTATCTTCAGCACCCCCACAAAATATTTTATAAATATAGTATCTTTTAGCATCGGTTGTACAGATTCTATGTAATTTATCAAGCAACCTAATTCAACCTTCTTATTTGTAGGAAAACCCATAAATTCCTCATCCCCCGATCGTAGTCGAGGGCGGGCAAGTGCGGAATGACAAAAAAAGGGTTTATTCAATAAATATCTCAACTCCATTCGGTATCCTGTCTCCACAACCCATTACAATTAACTTCTCCTCTGAAGGTAAAGGATAAATCCTCACATCGTCTTCCTTTTCTTCGATAATCCAGCTTAACTTTTCTTTAAGCTCTAATAACCTCTGCCATGTCATAGAACAGTGGAATACAGAATACTGGATATGAAGTCCTTTGCCCTTCAGGAGCTTAAAGACCCTTGCAAGGCGACGAGGATCACTTATGTCATAGCAAACAAGATAATTTGTTCTCATCTTCTCAGCTCCCTTATCAGTTCAAAGACTTCATCTATCAGTCCCTCCACTGCGTCCAGTAGCTGCCTTCTTCTGTTTTCAAATCTGTGGATAATATCCTTCATGCCTTCCTTTGTCACTGACCAACCAACCTGTTCCTTTACCATATATCCATTCTCCTTAGCGCTTTTAAAAAACTGAATAGTCTGCAATTCACTCTCTGCTTCAAGGATATGGCATATGTCGAGAGCAAAACCAAAATTACGTCTCCTGTAAAGGATCCCGAGATGAGGATCGAGGTCAGCCTTAACTATACATCCCATAACCATCTCTCTGAAAAGGTTGCTGATCGTCATAGAAACAACTTTGAACCTCTCATCAGTCTTAGGGTGATTAGAAGGCTTAAATTCTTCAATAAACTCTCTGTAATCCTTTTCCCTGAAACCTTTAGATATAAACAACCCTGCAACCCTTTTTGATATACGCTTAACAACGCCAAGTTGTATTTCCTTCCTTTTCGCATATAACCATCTTTTAAATCTCTCAATATTATCTTCCGTCTCAAGGAACACCTTTTGTTCTTCATAATGCCTTGGTAATTGATGATTATACGGCATGGCTACAGCGACAGTATTCCCTCTATGGTCAAAAAATGTAACAGGTATATCATTATCTGTAAATAGTGTAATAACTCCAGCCTCAAGTCTGAGATTGCCTATAATAACAACTCTGTTTACAAGTCTTGCAGGTATCCTCTTCCCTGCCTTCCCATCTTCCTTAATCCATATTGAGGGACCGTCCCTGAAGACCCTTAATCCTTTGTTTTCATTCAGGTATAATGTCCTGTCCATCCATGATCCTCGTAGCAAGTCTCCTGACTTCGTTCACCATTTGGGGTCTCATACCTTTAGCCCATTCCTCATAAAGGGGATAAAACCTCTTCCTGCTATCCTTTTTGAGATAGCATCCTGGCCTTTCATCTTCAGAAGAAAAATCTCTTACAGTAAACTGCCTTTCACGAAAAAGTTCCCATACAAACCTGTCAACATCTGTCCTGTATAACTCAACAAGGTCACATGCAAGGGACTCCCTGCCATATTCAAACTGATGATAAAAGCCAATTGTGGGGTCAAGACCGATGACTTCTATTTCTCTAACGTTCTCATAATGCAGAAGCGTGTAACAGAGCGACAGCATGGCATTCACCGGGTCTTTCGGAGGTCTCCGGTTTCTTTTTTTGAAACTGAGAGACTCAGGAAATATTTTTGTATATGCTGAAAAATATGTCGCTGATGCGCCACCTTCAAGCCCTCTGAGGGTTTCCATTTTAATATCCTTGGTATTCAGCGTTCCAAGTATTTTTTCAAAAATACCTGCCGCATTCGTCATTGGAAATCGGAGATCGGATCGGCTTTCTCTTACATTCAACAGAAACACCTTTTGCCCTTCCACCTTTCTCTTTACAATGTCTACTGCAATTTCCAAACTGACAGGAGAAAGAGATTTCTCGTACTGTTTGACTCTCAAGATGCCATTGTTATGAAGTCTTCCATGTACCATTCCGCGGAACCTTAATCTTTTACCGGACAGGAAGAGGACACTTATCCCTTCGTCAGAGAGCCTGTGGAGGACTGATGTCTCAATTACAATATTTCCTACCATAATTACCCTTTTAAAAGGATTTATCGGCACAATGCCTTCCCTTTTTCCATTGGAGTAAAAAGCCAGAGCCTGACCATCAAGCTTGATGTGAAGTTCCTTCCTGTCAATGTAAAGCGTTCCCATCTTTTTTCCTTATCCTATATAGAAATAATCAGGGTCGTTAGGCTGAACAGCAATACCAAGCGTATGAGTTCTGCTTCTTCCGTCCATTGTGAATATATGCACCCTGTCTTCATCCTCCCTTATAAGTCTTTCAATCTTTCTTTTCACATACCTTAGCTCACCATCTGTAAGGAAGCACTCATAAACAGACTTCTGTCCTCCAGTGCTGTATCCCTTTAGGAAATGGCGTACACGGTTGAGCCTTCTGTCGTTTGTGATGTCATAAGCTATAAGGTAAAGTATCCTTTCCATAGAATTAGAATAAAAGGGATTGCGGGTCGCTGTCAGCAAAAGAAATATTGCGACAATGTTTCCTATTCAGTTGTCAAAGAGCAAACCGCCGAAGGCGGGTTAATTTGGTGAATGATCGAAAATTACCACATCTCCTGTCACAGGACTCCTATATATTAATTTCCTTACTTTCCCATGAAGTGCATGAGCGATTTTGAGATAGAGCCAGACAGGGGCCTGGCCAGTGAGAATAACATCGTTTCCTTCTCCTGCAAGAGATTGGGCTTTCTGAATATAGGAATTAAGGTCTGAGAGTTTGGCATTTTTTGTATATAAAGTTGAAAGGTTGATTAACTTTGTCAATATTCCCTTCTACTTTTGCAAATTAGCAGGATCATTCATCCTCGGTAGCCTCTGGTATCTCTTTTTCTATAACTGCTAAAACTTTTTTTAATGACATCAATGAAGACTCTGTCACTTTACCATCCGGAAGGTGTAGGTGATGAGGAAATGATTTTAATTCTTTATGATGCGGGACATTGTCCCATCTTTTAAAAAGGGCTCCGTCGTAAGACTGCCAATGGTAGCTATACATTTCAATAAGCGCCTTATTTTTTCTGAGGCGAAAAAACTCTGCGAATTCAAGAGAATCACCCTTGGATAGGGTACATTTTATGCGTACATACCCGTCTTCTTCCCCTTCTATCCGCTTTAAGATTCTGAAGGAAGAAACAACACGACTTACAAGAAGTTCCTGAATTATGCTCTCAATATAGTCTCCAACCATCTATCTTACGCCTTCAAGTTCCATCTTTTTATTAATAAGAGTATTACGCATCTGATAGAGAGAAGACCATTCTATAAAATCCATATCGTCTCCGAGCCTTCCATCCTTAAACTCTTCATAGAAGATTGCTGACTCCTTCTTGTATTTTTTTTCGAACCTTTTCAAGTCTTTATTCAGTCTATTTATTTGTTCATCATATTTTTGAGCTTTGTAATCCATCATCTTGGCAATAGTTTGAGAAATAACCGCATCGTCCCCATATTTCTGCAAATACTTTTGAAGTGTCTTAACTATTGACAGCGTTTGTTGCATATTTTTCACCTCCTTGAAAATTACGATTTGAACAATAATTGTGATTGTCTCGTTTTATAAAATATATTCTATCATTTCACCCATTCCCTTATCTTTTGGTTTAAATTATTAAGATTTGGCCCGTCACAATAATCGAGTCTGTTTGCTTTAAGACGCTTTTTCTGATCTGCTGTTAATTTTCTGTAAGAAACAAGCAATCCCTTTCCGAACAACCCTCCGGCAGCATCCCTCAGACTATCAAGTTTATAGATGGGATCTGCACTTGTTTGCTCTTTATCCTCTCCTTCAAACCTCTTTGTCTTGCACTCAATAATATAGAGACGGTTTTGCATGGTAAACATTACGTCATATTCATTCGTTGGCGGTTCCGGTCCTTTTTGATCCCATTCAACTTTCACCCCCATTTTTACATCATCAGGGGAAATTTTTTTTACAATACTATAAACATATTCTTCCAGCCATCCGCCTGATACAAAATTGACATCATGATGATTAGAAAAAATGATTTTATTATCCTTATATTTGATGATATTCTGCTTCTGCAGTAATCCTAATATCTCCTCAAAACAGTGTTTCGATAAATCTTGCCTGTCCATTTCAATCTCAAAAGGAAATGTTCTCACATTTCTTAAGGGCGCTGAATATTTGTTCATAATCCCTATTGACCGCTCATATTTACTGATATCCCTCAGAAATATGGAAATAACAGAGCTATGTCTGCTTACCCGTTGTTCATCAGTATCTTCGTCAATAATCTTTTGTCCGTATGATGCAAGATATGGTTTTATCTTAAGAACGCTCTCAAATGCCAGCTTTTCAGAGGTGTGATGAATTCTCTGAATTTCCCTGTTTTGAGTATTAATATACAAAATTAGCCTTTTCATCTCCCTGAAAACCTCGAATGCTGCCAGTGCCATAATCTTCGTACCGCCGGTAACGTTCAGAATAACTTCTTCATCCTCCATCCTTGAGAGAATATCAAGACAGGTTTCACGCGCAGATTCAAGATCAAAAGGAGCTATTTGATATCTCTCTACATCAATATGCCATGACTTTATTACCCCTTCTATTCTTTCTGCTTGAACCTTCATATCAGGGCTTACAAGAAGCACAACCTTTTCAGGCGACAATCCTTTAATTTTAAGTGGAATAAGATTTGGTATCGGTTGACCGGACACAAGACATACATGAACACGGTTCATAATACTTTTCCTTTAAAAGAGTGTCTTCCCTTTTTTCTCTATCATCCGGGTAAAGCGTGTAGGCGGACTCAATGGAACTATATCGAGTGTCAGTTCAAGCTCGTCCTCAATTCTTGCAGCAAACTCATAAAGCTTCCAGCCATGTATTCCGTTACAGGCAATATCAATGTCTTTTGCCTGTTTTGGCATATCGACTGCACTGCCAAAAAGAATCAGTTGTGTAGCACCATAGAACTTTGCAAGAGTTTTTATTCTTTCAATTTGTGCCTTGTTAATTGGCATCATAACCTCCTAATAAAATCTTTTCTTTTATTCTAACAAAACAACTTCATGATTTATTTATACGATATCTTCATTGCAACCATTGACATTGAACACAATCGCCAAATCTTCACACTCAACAGACACTTCGAGCAGATATCCGGGGTAAAGCTGTATAAAACGTGAACTTTTAACTTAGTACCTCCATCACCGCCCAGCCAAGAGGGGGAACATCTTACGTATCGCTCCCAGCCATTATAAGCAGCCTCATGTATTTTTCGAGCTTTTCCTTATGTTTTTCATCTGGCCTGCTGCAAACTTCAAGCATTTTCTTTGCGATAATCTGTTTTATCTCTTGTGAGATTTCCAACGATTCTAATGTTGGAACAAGTCCAATATTTATAACAGACTTCATGTCTTTAAAGGAGATGAGATGCAAGGCTTCTATGTCATCAGCGCTAAGTTGTTTGATAAAATCGCTAAATGTTTGTGGATTTTTGACAGATTTTAGCTTTGCCGTTAATAAATAATCTTTTTGTGGACTTGTAGTTTTAGGCTCACTTGGAATCTTTGAAGTACTTTCGATTTGCTGAGGTTCAATAATTTTGAAATACCCATATCCCACATTTGTTTTTCCACCAGCCCCAAGTTCCGTTAATCCTCCAATTAGCCATTGTTTAGTCTTTTTCACAAGTTCATCATGTCGAGAAAAAAGAGCAAAAGAAAATATCTGCCCTGCTGCTACTGTAAGGAATGTTACAGGGACTGGATTAAGATAATCTGCAGGAGGTATTGGATTACCTTTGCTATCCTGTTTCCCTTGATAATAATCGCCATAATGAGGGTTCATAATGTCCAGATCAAGATCCGGAAATTTTATTGGCAGCCCATCCATAAAAAATACCCTTCCCTGAATATTATTTGAAGCATGTTGTGGGTCTTTGTCTTCTGAACCAAATATCAGGAGCTTTTTTTCTTTTGAGGCTTCAGCAACAATTTCGGCATAAGCCCTTGCAAGTCCCTTCAATCCGCTTGCGGGTATATAAGGGAATCCATACAAAGGATGAAGGGTGATTCCTGTTTCAATCACGCTCGTGCCCCCAAGGCCGATAATAAGGCGGGCATCTGTAACCATCTCGAAAGATTCTACCTGCCAATCAGCACCTTTTAGACCTTGAATCAATGCGGTCTGGCGTTTAGAGATAGCAGAGAGATACTCTTTAGGCATCTCAGAAACAATATTCCTTATAACCTGCTGACGGAATTCTTTCGAGTTTTTCTCTTCCATTTGCCAACCATTCTGCCATGAATAAACATATTTATTGAACAGTAACCCCAAATTACTCGTTCTTAAAATGTTATTTTTGTCCTTGAGAACTAATTGAGTGTCAGAAGGAAGAGGTAATTTCATCAGTCTTCCTCCTTCGGTAGAACAGCATCTGCGAAGCGTTTCATCCACGATAGAAAAAAGAGGGTCTCTGATGTTACATGTCTGAAACTATCGCTGGGGAGCATTATCACTCTCTCGATTAGCTCTCCTGTTGCAGTCCAATGAATGTTTTTTGATTTATAGAGCCAGTCCTGAATATCTCTATATAGTTTTTCTTCGGGTTTGTTTTCATCTCCTTTGCCTTTTGCTTTCAGAAATGCAAGGGACTGTCCTAATCCGTTGGTGATAATCAACGTCGGTAATTTCATTACGATGCTTCTGTATTCCTTTTTGAACTTCTGACTATCCATTTCTTTGTCCACATAATCAATACAAGTCCAGGCCTCTTGAGCTCTCTCATGCTCTAATCTATTAATCAGGCTCATAGCTTACTCCTTTCCTTTCAGAAAGTTGACATTCACTATCCCTTTCCCAATAGTAGAATCGCCCCCGAATTGAATACGTTTGCCATTTATTTCACTTAATAATTTCATTACATCTGTGTAAGATTTCAGGTTATTTGGTCTCTTATCACTGTCACAGGATGGGTCGTGAGCCATCACAACAGAATAGAGCAATGAATCAGAAGGAAGTGCTTCTTCGTAAAAGAGTGCTCCTTTGTCCACAGTCTTGGTATCGTTGTTAATTCTGATCCTTGCCTGCACCTCTGTGGATAGTTTCACAAAATCTCTGAATGCATTATCGGGTAAAACAACAATGTCCGTCTTCGCTTTTCCTCTCCAGAATTCGTATTCAGTACCTTTTGGAATTGCATTATCCGCAATCCATTCAGCAATAGCCTTAACATCAACATCTGACTGAAAGTTAAAGGTATATTCTTCAAGAACAACCTTATTGTTTTTATCTGAAATCTTGCTTCCTGAAACTCCCAAAACATTATCTCCCGAATCTAACGGAATATTCCATTTAATATCTTTTATCCCGACCATTTCCAAATCCCTTTTCAGCCTGCTTAAGGCAAAGCGGGAAGTGGTATAGGCAAAAACACCATTTAAAGAACGGACAGGGAAAAGCAAAAGCCTTGCATCTGTAAAAGTCGCCGCTCCAGCAAAAGCCTCGCTATCGCCTCTGCCAAAATCAGGGCCAAAGACATATTTGCTTCGGTCATCATTTTTATATGCACCGTTAGTTTCGAACCATTCTCTCACAACTCCTTTTATGCCAGACGCCTGACAGACGGGATAGTCAGTATATTTCTCTCGCTGTATTGGCAGATCAATAACTCCAAGGCTCGTTCCACTCCCGCAGTGAAGGGAGGTTTCGGTATAAATAAACATTACTTTAGCTTCTTTAAACATAATCAATATCCTCCTATCAAACTTATTCCAAAGCCCTCCCGGGCTTTTTCATCACTGATTGATTTCAGCCAAACCTGCTTAAAAAGTTCATCAATGTTATTATTTTTAAGTTCAAAATAATAGATGCTGCCAGCGGGGACAGCTCGCTTCATGACCTTAGGCATTCTTTTCACAAGGTCAAAACCACCGAGCCCAACAGGTTTTCCCACACAGGCACCAGTAAGTTTTACTGGGATACTGTTTAAGGTGCCTTCAAATTTTCTATTATCAATACCTCCTGGAAGCCAGCCGTTTTTAAATATTGCAGGAGAGGTAAGAACGATCTTAAATCTTCTGTGCTGAGCAATTTTTTCTTTAATGGATTCAGCAGGAATTTCATTCCATGAAATCTCTGTATAATTTGCCGAACGATGATCTCCGCCAAGTCTTAACAAACCTGAACTTGGCAACAGTTCTGTTCCATCTACTTCAACAACAAACCCGACACCATCATTTAATCTGTAATATTCGACGCTATACAATCCTCCTATCTCCACACTCCTTGAAGTCTTGCTTTTACGTATCCCGGTTCTTTCTTCCGTTTCATACAACTTTTGAGGCTCTGTCCACATCTCAGGCATTTCTCCTCCAAGATATTTCAGCATTGCAGCATCGGATAGAAAGCCTGTTACAGATTCAAGAGCTTTTTCCTCTGGATACCACAAATGAAGTAAGTTATCCGGAAGGTCAGTTTTGATTCTATGTGTAACCGTACTTTCAGGCTTCAGTATGTATAATGTACTGTTGTCAGAACCCTTTTGTTTTACTATATCCTTTGGCATGGAAAAAAAATGTTGAATAGCAGCTTCGTCTTTTTTTGCAAGAGTAAATTGTCTGATGGTTAGTGACCCATTCCTTTCAGGAGAGCCTATCTCTTTCTTAACAGTTTCATGTTCATGAATACTCGCATCACCTGAAGCATATTTATTGAATTCAGGCCATGCTGTGCTCAAAATATGTGAACGAAGAGCGCCATAGATAGTCGATGGCGGTGGCGGAAATGTCCCTCTCGCAAAATGATCGTCTCCTCCTGCGAATGGCTTTCCATCACGAAACATCAAAATATCATTCGGTCTTATAAATAGCCTCATCTATTTTCCTCCCTTCCGAGAAAGGCTGCTACAGACAGAAATACTCCAATCTCTCTTATATTCAAACCTCCTGTATGAAGTTTCATAATGCCATCAAGCAAGCTCACAATATCACTCTTATTAAAGTCTGTCGCCTTTTTGTTTCTCTGCCTGTCAGCTATGCGAATAAGTTCAAGCTCAAGCGCTTTTGGTGGTAAGCCTTCCAGCCCTCCGGTTTCGGTTCTGAATGTGTAAACAAACTTTGGGGATATATATCCATTGTAAAAAGCATCAGCCCATGCACGAAGAAGAAGCATAGTCTCACAATAATCACTACCATAATGCCAATGTGCACTAAAATCTTCTGTACCTCCAGCCCGTTTGGCAAGCCTTATACAGAAGGCATTTTTCCCACTGAGTTTTTTAGCATTTTTCTCGCACTTCCTTACTTCATCCAGAACCTGTGAAAGATTGCCTGAGTGATGAGCTATAACCACGCCCATACTGGCTGAGGCAGTTGTTCCCATTGAAAGCATAAAACCCTTAATAGCTTTACCGCTTCCCACATTAATGGGATCGCCTTGATTATCAAGAGGGATAAACCCACTGCCATCTTTGAAATTAATATCAACCTTGTTTTTCTCTGTATCAATATCAAGGTTGCCTGTGAAATACGCCCTTAGTTTTCTCATTACTTCAGGCAAATCCCTGAGATTCACAAAGGCGAGGACATCGTCGCCACCGGCATAGACGAGCTTGCCGAGATGGTCTTTTTCAACTATCTCCCGTGCCACCTTCAGCGAGAAGTCACGCAGTGCCTTGCTCGTAGCAAGATGCAACGACGGGTTAAGTGGTCTCTCCATCTTCTTGAACTCATCCCAGTTTCTATCCAAATCTGCCCTCACCGATGGATGCAAAATCTTCTCAATTTTAGGGGCATTTTCTCCTGAAAGCCATTTGCCCATATTGTCACCGTCCATGAGAAGGACTGCAAAGTATTTTGAAGGCATCCCAAGTTTTTTACCAGTTTCCTTTTCATACTGTCTAACGGCTTCATACAATTCATCCCGTCTTCTCTTTGCATTATTAAAAAGCTGTGTGAATTCGTCTTTTGAAAATCTGTGTTTATTCTCCTCCCAAAGCGTTCTATCATTATCAAATGTATCTTTGTAAAGCCAATCCCCTTCTAATCTTGCAAAATCCTTACTCTTTGAGTCCCTGCACGCACGCATAATCATAGGTACGCTTATTCCTCTCCAACGGTCACCCGCAAGAGTCTTAATTGCTTCAACATAGTTCTCAACCGCAACGGAGAGAGCAAGATAATTGATATTCTCGATAACTCTCAGTTTGAATGCGGCGGTAGCGATCATGCTCACAGACGGGAAGAGATCGTCAATGTCAAATTGTAAAATATCATTGAAGTAATCTTTAGATGAGAGACGTTTTGTTATGCAAACTCCGCATAATCTCTCAGATTTTCTTATTTGCGGGAATTGAGCAATCACGCTTTCCTGCCAGAATCCGCGCAATGCCCCAAAATCTTCAGAACAGTTTTGAGAGTTGTATATGCTGGGGTGCACAGGCTCTCTTACCCCGCATAGTGTACATTTATAATTAGGCTCTTGTTGCTGATTGAAATCCCTGAGAGACTTTCTGCTGCCAAGAGCTTTTTCTGTAAGACGATATATCTGGCCGTAAATAGTGCCAATATTTGGAGCAAATCCTTTTTCTTCATATTCTTTTAAAAGCTTCTCAAACTTCCACTCAGAGTGAATATTCATCAGTGACTTGTAATGGCTGAGGAAGTCAGCATAATTTTCGACCGTTGAAGATGCCCAGTATGTTTCAGTAAAATCCTCTGTCTGTCTCTTCCAGATAGTTTCCCATTCGTTTGAATTTATGGCGAGCACTTTCGCCATTTTCTCTTTGACTGCCTGACAGACCGCATGAAAAGTTTCTTTTACTGCTTTTTTAGCTTTATCCGCTATGTCTGCAACAGAGCTGTCAGGGACTATGGCTAAAAAACGATTAGGAAGTGTAGGAGAAGAGAGTTCTTCCGTACCAATCTTTGCTGCAATTTCCAGTCCCTTTTCTTTCAACCATAAATCGGCTACTGGCTGACGACAAAGGTCAGGAAATATAAGGCTATCCGGCCCGAATTCCTCAGCTACAACCTTCATAGCGCTCCATGAAAGGTAAGACAGCAAATAGCTCCCTGCCCAGAGGTCTTGTGTCTTACGGGCAGTAGCGATGAAGTCCTGCACAGGACCAATTGCAAATAGGAGAAAAGCAGGCTTTGGGAGGGCTCCAATAATAGCCGATGTTATCCGTCTATGTTCCCAGATTGAGTGGTCAGGAATCCTTGTATCTGCAGGCAAAAGCTCCCATAATTGTCCTAAGCGTGATTTACCTTTGTCCTCATCTATCAGGCAATCAACTAACTCTCTCCACAACGCAAAGTAGAGTGTCTGGTAATTGCCTTTATATTTCTCGGCAAGATAAACAATAGACCTGTCAACTAAAGAAGTAATATCTGATAACTCTAACTGTGCAAGACTCCTCAAGTCGAACTGTTTGCCTGAGAGTGGATGGACAATAACAGGAGTCTTAAGAAAATCAGAAACAAAATACTGGTCTTTCGGCAGATTTATGCGGTCGGCTGCAGATGCAATATGATCAGCAGTTCTTACTTCTTCAGAAATCCTTGCATCATCTATGATACCGCCCATTATCTCTTTTGCCCTGCCTTCATGCCCAACCTTGCCAAGAATTATAGGCTTTTCGGGTGGATCATGAAGAAGTGCTTGGATTTTCTTTATAACGAGTTTTTCATCCATTATATCGCCCCCATTTACAAGATAGTGTCCATGTTTTGTAAGAGATAGTTATTAAACTCAGTACATACCTGATTAAATGTTTTGTCGTGCTGTTCTGCATTATTAAGCTCTACACAATATCTTGAAGGCAGGTAAAGGATATATGCTTGATATTTATCGCCCTCTTTGGTAATTTTTATAAAATATGGTTTTGCATGGCGGTCAAGAAAAGATTTGAATAATTCCTTTGGTGGATTTAGCGGTGCCCCAATATATTGTCTTTTGTCAAAATGATGCGTTTTCTCTAAGCTACTTCTGGCATTCTTGTATATCTTCCCCACATCGGCTAAGGCATCAAATGAGGTATTGAATAGATTTTTAGTTCGGAATACCTTTGTCCGTTCTGAAAAGGATGAATAAGCTGCAACATTAGTCTTCTTAATTAGTTTTTCAATATTTTTCTTCTCGTATGGTTTGTCGATTGAGAAAGTATTACTTATATCCTCAAAAGCTTCGTTTTTATTCAAAACATGGAATGAGCCAAAACCATTTCTACTCCTTGAGCCGATACCACCAAATATACTGACTACATACATTGCTATTAATATTTCATTTGCAAAAGGTTCCTTAAAGATGCTCATGATAACGTTAAACCGTTGGTTGTAGTCAAAATAGTCTCCTCGGAACCCTTTTTTGCCATCAAAAGTACCATAGGCAAGATATTCCAGAATATTCATTTTGAATGTCTTCCCGGGGATAGGCACTTTATATACAGGATTGTCCGGAAACGGTTTCTTGCCCGTTTTTAATACACCTTCATGAGAGACTCGAACCGAAAAACCGCTTCCGCCGCCTTGTCTCTCGTCAGCACTTCCGAATATCTTACTTTCTCTTTCCCTCATTTCCCTCAGTCTTTCCAAATCAGCCGCTGATTGCAAGGCACGCCACCAGAAACGAAGTAATCCTTTTATACTTGCAGCCCTGAGCTCTGCTTTGTTTTGATCCGCACCCGACAGAAACATTGGAGTAATCGTTTCTATTTCAAATGTAATTTTTTTGATCATTTATCCACCTTCCTTTATCATGCAACAATGCTCCGAGAACGACGGCGTGATACTCTTTTTGATTTATCTCATTCATTCAATCCCCCTAATCATAAAAAAATTCAAATTCACTCAATCCTTATCTTCCCCTTCTCTACTCTCACCCCATATCTGCTCCCAGCGTATTTCTTAATACTTGTTATCAGGTAATATGGCAGAAGGGTTTCATTGTCAATTTGTTCTTTTATTGTCCTGTTTATTTTGCTTATGTTCTGCCTGATCGCACTCTGCTCCAGGCCTTCAGGACATTTATTGAGTAATTCTTCTGCCCTTAGGGGCTGTTCTCTGTAAATCATCTTATAATCCTTTGCCATCTTCTCAAGAGCAGGTCTGCTTGCAAGGTCTACTATAGGAGGAAAGCAATCCATACAATTGAAACAGTGGGGTTTGTCAGGATATTTACAATTGTCTATCTTTTGCCTGATGTAAGCTGTATAAATCATTAACTGGAATGGCACGATTTCAATCGGGGCGGCTCCGATATAGAGAGTTCTTTCGTTGAGGTTGATACTCAAAACAGGCTGTGTCAGTGCAGTATCTATTTCTTTCTGACTCTCCTGAACGAGTTCCTTAAAACTCCTGCCATTAAGAGGTATCTTATCCCTGAGTCTGATAAAAGGTAGTTCTGCAAGAAATATCTCGGCATCTTTAGTGTGAAGTTCTTTTCCATCTTTCTTAAGAATTTTGTCTTTTTTGGGCTTGTAATAGAAATCAGGATTTGACTCAAACTCTGGAGATACAAGGACATGATATAACTTATCCCATGGCCTACCAAAAAGCTGGAGTGCAGAGCCTATGTAGAAACTCATGGTTTTTCTGCCACCTGCGAGGGAACAGTGAAGTCTTGTCTTGTCATCCTTTGCCATTGCTCTTATAAAATTAGTAATAAAATCTCCGAGGGATTCATTATCCTTTCCTTGTCTTATATCCTCGAGAGAATTATCTTTATGGTCTTTGACAACCACAATTGAATTTTCGTTTAAAATGTCCTCTCTGAGCTTAAACTCTTTGCAAAAATTTATAAACCTTCCTTCGTTAAAGAGATTTTCTTTAATAAGCTTCTTACCGTGTGTAGTTGTAATTACATGGATTTCATCAGGGTAAACAGGAGTTTCTTGATGTATTAAGGCATAAATAGTCTCTGTAATTATCTGGGGTGTAGCCCCAGCTACAAAGATCAGGACTTCTTTAAATTCTTTTTGAATCATGCTTAAGAATATTCCTTTTCAGACCCTTCAGCAAGAAAAACAATATTTCAACAATATTTCTTCGATTATGCTATCTCGTACTTGCCAAGCCCAAAGGCTGTTCCTTTTCCTACATGCAGGATTTCTCCGGCTTTGATTAGCGGCATGAAAGACTCAATATTACCTTCAAAGCTAATCTCTCCCACAAATCCCCCCATCTTGATCCTTGTCTCCTGTCTTCCAGAATACCTTTCCCAGTCAAACCATCTTAAATCCCGCTTTTTTACCTTCACCTCTTTAGCCATCTCTATTATTCCCTTGAAGTCCCACTCTGAAGGGTCTCCTCCACAATGAAAGTAATAAAGAAGAGAGAGTCTTCTTAAAAGGTTTCTTATAAGGATATGGAATTCGAGGTCGAGAGTGAGATGACCGTCGTAAAGAATTCTGGTTGGGGTAAGGAAAGAAAGGATAAGAATGCCGGATGATTTATCTAATCCCCCCTCGCCCCCCTTTTCCAAAGGGGGGTAATTGGAGAGAGATCTTTCCAAAGGGGATTTATTTACTGTGAGTGATAAGGATAACGGATTAAAGGACTTGAGGGTTTTGCTGTCGGAATCATAAATCTTCTTACTATCGAACATTACATTCTCCAGCTCGTATTTAGCCCTGCCCTTTCCTATCCCTATCCTCCCAAGTTCATCAAAGGTATAGATAAAATACGGGAGATAATCTATCGCCCTTCCTATCAGGGTAAGACCGAAGTTTATTTCATCTCCTGTTTTAAAGCCCCTTCTTCTTTCCGATGGCGGTTCGATTACAAAAGGATGGGGAGCACTCCTGTACTTCCGCATGATTTTTGTATCCGAGGGCGGAGGGGTTTCGAAGACATAGGAATAAACACATTTTTCTTTCAGAAGGCAGTCTGAACATTCTTTGTCTCTTATGGCACAGACAACACGCTTGAAGGCATAACCAAATCCTCCCCTCAGGGTAGAGCCTTTATAAGAGGGAAGAATAATCGGCTCCGATGCCTTCAGCCCAAATTTAAATGATGCGGTTTTTATATGCGTGACAGCCCCCGCTGCCGATGCAATTAACCCCGTTGGAATTCATACGTTTCATTGACCCGTGCACAAAAACAAAAGATTATAAAATATCATCCGTACAACAAACTACAGGGCATTCCTACGGGGTAAACAGTTTCAGCAAATTTTAACAGAAAAAGAATTTTTTTGAAAAGAAAAAATTATCAATCTCTTTTATTCGTATATTGCTTTTCAACCTCTAATACTATTTAATAATTGTTATGTCAGAACTTACTCCTTTGATGAAACAATACTTGAGCATTAAAGAAAAATACAAAGATGCTATTGTCCTTTTCAGGCTCGGTGATTTTTACGAAATGTTCGGAGAGGACGCAGAGAAGGCGTCAAAAATACTTCAGATAGCGCTTACATCAAGGGAAAAATCAAAGGAAGAGCCTGTGCCGATGTGCGGTGTTCCCTACTTTGCATCAGAGTCTTACATA
>Ga0209324_10000642_pt1 | contig 24122 bp, 29 predicted proteins | sample Rifsed19ft3_FD_184015 | JGI IMG/M metagenome (GOLD analysis project Ga0209324, IMG submission 184015) | Soil microbial communities from Rifle, Colorado, USA - sediment 19ft 3 (version 2) | ecosystem: Environmental > Terrestrial > Deep subsurface > Rock core/Sediment | place: Rifle, Colorado...
AGATTGCCCCCCGCGTTCATAATCCTGCCAAAGAGAATTAAAAGCCCCGAAAATTTTCGGGGCTTTTGTTTTTAAAACATAAATTTATCTTATCTTAAGAGCAATGATCCATTCAGCAAACTATCTCGATCGGCTAACAGGTCGGCAGATTCTTTGTTTTGGAGTTCTTCGTTGATAGCTTCTATCTCGTTGTTAAAAAACAGTTTTCGATATTCCAGATATTCATTTAACAGTCGCGGAGCAATGATATGATGGGCATCATATTCTATAGTTCCTGGTTGATGATATTCGACATCATAGGCTTTATCAGGCGGGCAGGCAGTCGCCAAAATTAAACAACCAGTCCTTAAAAATCCACAGATAGATCTGAATTCGAAACTAAAGGGACTTTCATAAAATTGTTCAGAGTGGGCTGCTTCAGCTAAATAAGAATAAAGGGAAATTTGATCTGGTTTTCCGCTATCTTCAAACGGAGTCAGCAACATTTCTGAAACCGGGTTGAAATGGTCTCTGTAATAAGCGAAGTAGCCGATTTTTATATTCGGATTGCCGTGCCGCAGATGGAAATTAATGACAAAATTTGAATCAACGGCATATTGGGCTGATTGATCGGGAAAAATTTTACAAACTAAGGCAGAATCAATTTTTCCGTCAAAGTTCATTCTAAAATCATCTGATCGAACAAGAAGCTCAACTTTTTCTCTGGTCGTCATGTTTTTGATGCCGTAAAGATGAAAGAGAATTTTTCTCGTTTTATCGTCTATGGTGCGGTGAGAGATATTTTGATATTTCATCTGCCACAATATCCATATGCCCAAGAAATTAAAGGCTGAACTTAATACAAAGAATACGAAAGCAAAAATCATGGCGATTTTGAATATTCTCTTCTTCATAAGCGGGAAGTTTAGTATTGTTAATGTATATTTTTCTGATTACAATTCTACATTAAAAAGAGCAATAAGTCAAGGTCTTATATTGTTATATTTTGTTATAATTAGCAAAATGCAATACAATTTTTCTCAATTCAAAACCGATCTGAAAAAAGTGGAAGATCATCTGTCCAAAGAGTACGGTCAGATCCATACGGGACGGGCCAGCCCGATGATTTTGGATTCCGTCTTAGTAGAGTCTTACGGTGGCCATCAACCGCTAAAAAATGTCGCTTCTATTTCTATTGAAGATGCGCGAACTTTGCGCGTCGCTCCTTGGGATAAAAGCCAGATTAAAGGGATAGAGAAAGCGATTATTGCCGCCAATTTGGGGTTATCGATTGCCGTCGATGATCAAGGTGCTCGGGTTATTTTTCCTCAGCTGACAACTGAAACCAGAACAGCTCTAGTTAAAGTCCTAAAGGAAAGACTAGAAGAGGCAAGGATTAAGGTACGCCAAGAAAGAGATAAAGCCTGGAACGATGTGCAGACCAAAGAGAAAGAAGGTAAATTGACGGAAGACGAGAAATTCCGCGCCAAAGATGAGCTTCAGGAAATTATTGATGAGATTAATAAAAAACTAGAAGGTCTTTTTGCTAAAAAAGAGAAAGAAATAATGAGCTAACCCCGTAAAGCTTCGCCACGGGGCAGGTGTCTTAAATTTTATGTCAATTATTTTATTTATAGTAATTTTATTAGTTTTGGTTATTGTCCACGAGTTTGGGCATTTTATCACGGCCAAAAAGTCCGGCATTCGGGTGGATGAATTCGGTTTCGGCTTTCCGCCGAAGCTTTTTTCCAAAAAGCTGGGCGAAACCACCTACTCTTTTAATGTCATTCCTTTCGGCGGATTCGTTAAAATTTTCGGCGAGAATCCTGACGAGGAATCTATTTCAGGCCCCGATAAAGACCGGAGTTTTGTGCACAAACCTAAATATATTCAAGCTATGGTGCTTTTTGCCGGGGTCTTCTTCAATTTTCTCTTGGCTTGGCTCCTGCTTTCTTTGGGCTTTATGTCCGGCCTTCCGACTTCTCAAACTTCAGAACCTCGGGGAACGATATTAAGTAATCAAAATTTGGTTATCACAGGCGTCACACCCAAAGCGCCGGCAGATCTATCTGGAATCAAAATCGGAGATAAGGTTATTTCTATTTCAGCGAGCGACGCTTCGCTTAATACAACTGAACTTAATCCAGAGGCGGTGCAGAAGTTTATCGGGGATCGATCAGGACGACCGTTAGAATTTTCCATTAGTCGTAGCGGTGAAATTCAGAACCTAGAGGTTATACCTAAAGCCGGCCTTTTAGAGGGACGGGCTGCCATTGGCGTCTCGTTAGACACGATTGGTATTATAAAATTACCAACTCACAAAGCGCTTTGGAGGGGATTAAAAGACACCAGTATTTTGACTGTCCGCACCGCGGTGTCTTTGGGCAAATTGGTTAAAGATTCGGTTTTAGGGCAAGCTGATTTTTCCGCCATCACCGGTCCGGTTGGCATCGTTGGCATCGTCGGCGACGCGTATCAGTTTGGCTTCATTTACCTTATATCTTTTGCCGCATTGATTTCAGTCAATTTGGCAGTCATCAATTTGATTCCATTTCCAGCGCTCGATGGCGGCCGATTGCTCTTTCTTTTGATAGAGACGATAAAAGGTTCGCCAATTAAACCCAAAATTGCCAATGCTTTGAATGCAGTCGGTTTTATCTTGTTGTTGCTCCTGATGGTAGTTGTGACTTATCATGATATTGCTAAACTATTATAATAGCGTTAATATGAATATATGCTTTGGGAAGGAATAAATATAAATGTTGAGGCGAAGAATATGGATCTAACTGATCCGATCAATGATTATGTCGTTAAGCGCGTTACTGATTTAGGTAAACTTTTAGCTAAGATCCAAAATGCAGGTGGCAAAATCAATGCTCATTTTGAAGTTGCCAAGTCCACCAATCATCATAAATCCGGCCTTGTCTATCACGCCGACTGCAGTATTACTATCGACGGCGCACAATTCTATTCTAGTTCTGACAAAGAAGATCTTTATGAGGCAATCGATGACTGCAAGAATCAAGTTTTTTCGGAAATCAAAAAGAAAAAAGAGAAGAAGCAAGCTCTATACAAAAGGGGCGCTCAAAAGTTTAAGGACATGGTGCGAGGAGTGCAGTTCTGGAAGAAATAACTATCGCCAAGAGATTTCCTTCTTGCCTTCCGGCAAGATTTTTTTTATTACTAAAATTCCATTCTCGAGTTTGGCGTCAGTAATAATAATTCTTTTTTTATCACGAAAGAAATATGACCGAGGCCATTCAAAGAAGGCTCGAAATTTATTGTAATTATTTATTGAGTTACCATTTAAATCTATCAAACCGTCTTCCTTCCTAATTTTTTTGCATAAGGTAGCTTGATTATCATCTTGTTTTCTGGGCATTGTTTTCCCGGCAAGATAATCAGGTAATGTTTTAACCAAAAGTTCACCGCCTATTTCTGTTAATTTTTTTAACAATTCCGGAGTTTTTTCATTCGGATCAATAACAACTTCCTCTTGGGCAATAATTGGCCCTGCGTCTAATTTGTTTTGCATTTGCTGGATAGTCACGCCAGTTATTTTGTCGCCATTTAGTATGGCTGATTGGACAGGGGAGGCGCCACGATATTTTGGCAATAAAGAGTAATGGATATTTAAAGTACCAAGCTTGGGCGTATTGATCAGCCACTCCGGAAAAATCTTGCCATAGGCGACCACCACGGAAAGTTCAAGGTTGAAAGTTGAAAGTTGTAAAGCAAAATCTTGATCTAATTTGTCTGGCTGAAAGACTGGAATATTGTTATTTTCAGCCCAAACTTTTACCGGCGGGGGAGTTATAGTTAATTTGCGTCCGCGAGGCATATCTCTGGCAGTGATAATGACTGATGGAGTGAATCCGCTGTTTTTTAGGATATCCAAAGTATCAACCGCAATTTCAGGTGTGCCAAAGAAGGCAAATTTAATATTAGGCATGTTTCTTTAAATCCTCAGGTTTTAATTCCACTAAATTCTTGGCTTTATCTGTGAAAAGGATGCCATTCAAATGATCTACCTCGTGCTGAAAGATCTGGGCGAGGAGTCCGCCGCCGCCGCGAGTGAAGACTTTACCATCCTCGCTATAGGCGCGGATAGTGGCGTTAGTCGATCTTTTAACCTCCCCGTAAAGCCAACGAACAGACAGGCATCCTTCGGGCAAAGATTCTTTTTTTTTTGAGAGTTTTATTATTTGCGGATTTATAAATACTAGGTCACCATCCCCAAAGCCGCTCTCCCCAAGGACTCCCCTTGAAGAAGTCCCCGAAGGAGAGTCCTTTTTCCGAGTAGCTTTTTCCGCGGTTTTAAATATTTTTCCCGAAACAACAAATATGCGCAGGGGCACATTGATCTGCGGTGCAGCAATAGCGACACCGTCATCTTGAGAACCCAAGGCTCGCTTCATATTTTCAATTATTTTTTTTATTTTAACGGAACAGATTTCTTCAACAGGCACTTCTTTAGCCTTTCCGCGCAGGACTTTATGCTCTTTTTGAACTATTTCTGCCATATTATTTTAATGCTTTTAAGTATTCTAGGAGTTTTTCTAACTTGACTGTTTCCTGTGATCGGTTCGACATATTACGAACAATCACCGAATCCTCCAAAGCTTCTTTTTGGCCGAAAATCAAAGTATACGGAATATTTAATCTTTCAGCGATGGCCAACTGAGAGCCCAAAGAGTCTTTTGACAACGATTGATGGATAGGTACTTTGTCTTTGCGCAGAATTTCTATGACATTCAGACTTTTTAATTTAGCTTCCGCCCCGAGCTGGATGAAATAAATTTTTGGCTTTTTTATAATGCGGGGAGTGAGCTTGGTGAAAGAGGAGGACATGACCACTCGATCAACGCCGATTGCGGCTCCGATCGCCGGCACATCTCTTTTACTTCCTAGGGTCTTAGCCAAGTAATCATATCTGCCACCCCCGGCTACAGAGAGAGGAGCTTCATCAGAGCTGTTGGCACTTTCTGCCACTTCAAAAACTGTTCTAGAGTAATAGCCAAGACCTCGGACGAGATTTTTATTGATCCTGTAAGGAATGTTCATTTCTTCCAGATATTCCAAGACTTCCTTAAAGTGAGTCTTGCATGGGGCACAAAGATAGCTGACTGATTCCGGAGCATTTTCTTTAACAGGCGCGCATTTAGGATCTTTACAGTCCAATAGTCGCATCGGATTTTCTTTCATTCTCTGTCGGCAATTATTACAGACTGCATTGATGTGTTTTTTATAATAAGAGATTAGTTCCCTGATATATTGCGGGCGGCACTCCTTGTCTCCGATTGAATTGATATCCAAAATAAGATTTTTTGCTCCAGCTTCTTCTAAAGTGATGGTTAGAATTCTGATGATCATCGCATCCGCGATGCTTTTGTCTGTGCCGATGATTTCCAACCCGAATTGGCGCAATTCCCGCAGGCGTCCCCGTTGAGGATTATCGTGCCTGAAAAATGGCCCATAGTAGTAGAGCATCACCGGTTGAGGAAGAGATTGCATGCCGTGTTCAATATAAGCGCGCATGACGGCGGCGGTTGCTTCCGGCCTAAGTGCCAGCTTGTCTCCACCCTTGGTTTTTAAAGAGTACATTTCTTTGTCTACGATGTCGGTGCCGGCGCCAACGCCCGAAGTAAAGACTTCTTCGTGTTCTAGTATCGGTGTCTCGATTGGCTTGAAGCCGTAATAGATGGCAACCTCTTGAGCTTTCTCAAAAAGTCCCTGATAGTTGTAATACTCGTCGCCGATTATATCCCGCATGCCCTTAGGCGAGGAGATTGTTTCTTTTTTGGGCTGATTAATTTTTTTCATTTATTTAAATAATGTTTAGCGAATAAGCGCCTGGCAAATATGAAATTGAATATAAGGGTAGCAGGCGGACGAAGGCCCGGCCGACAATCAGATTTCGGGGGAGAATGCCCCAAATTCTAGAATCGGAACTGGCAATCCGGTTATCACCCATGACGAAATACTCATCATTTTTCAAAGTGATGCTCAATTGGTTGCTAGACTGGTTTTTGACAAACGGTTCTTCCATGACAAAGCCTTCCGGGTTGCGTTCGTTTTTGACGGTTACCTTACTGCCGTCTATTGTCAGAGTATCATTCGGCAGTCCAATGATTCTCTTGATGAAAAATTTGGAAATATCTTTCGGATAGCGAAAAACGACTACATCGTTGCGGGCGGGCTCGGCAAACCGGTAAGATAATTCATCGACAATCAAATAATCATTATCGTGAAATGTCGGCACCATCGAGTTTCCAGAGACAATGAATGGCTGAGCGACAAATACTCTGATCGGAATGACAATCAGCAGCGCCAAGAGGGCGAATCTGACCATCTCCCAAAAAGAGTGCGCCCGGGATTCTTGGGGCGCTCGAGCAACTTTTAGGTTATTATTTCCTTCCATTTGGACTATTTTACCTTAAAAAACCTCTTGACGCAAGGGGTTTTGGCGTTGTACAGCCATTCGCAAAACATGATTTTAAAATGCACGGATATTTTCTTGCTAGAAAATTCCTCGTGCTCGTGCCGCCGCACTCCCAAGGCATTTTAATCTCATGTTCTGTTCATGTTATTATATAAGGATGTTTACTATAGTTGGTTTGGGCAACCCGGGCGTGGAATATGAAAATACTCGACATAATGCTGGTCGGGAAATATTGAAAATAATTTCTAAAAAAGAGGGTTTTTCAGAATGGAAGGAAGAAGGGAAGCTGAAAGCACTTTTGTCAGCCGGAAAGATAGGTAAAAACAAAGTGCAATTAGTTTTACCAAATAATATGATGAATAATTCTGGTGCAAGCGTGGTGCCGATTATTAAATCCAAGAAAGATTTGGCCCAGCTTGTTGTCATCTACGATGATATGGATCTGCCGATGGGGAAAATTAAAATTTCGCACAATCGTTCGTCTGGCGGGCACCGCGGCCTTGAATCCATCATTAAAAAATTAAAATCAGAAGAGTTTACTCGCATCAGGGTTGGCATCTCCGTCGCGACGCCCTCTGGCAAAATAAAGAAGCCAAAAGGGGAGAAGGCCGTCATCCAATATTTGATGTCGCCAATGAAAGACAAAGAACTAACCGAATTAAAAAAGACCTCCAAAACTATATCCCTGGCGCTCGACACCTTCATGACCTCCGGCCTCCAATCGGCTATGACCAATTTCAACAGCTAAAAATAAAAAATCCTTGAAGGGTTAAATTGACTGTCTACTATCTTGACTGATCGGACATCAGAGTAGACAATGAGGATGTATGCGCCAAAATATCACTTATAAAATTTTGGATTTTCTGGAAGATTTTACCGGCGGGATGGCGGACTTCGTAGAAGTCTTTTTGAGCTCAAGATACGGCGCCTCAATGGGAGAATTCGAATATAAACATGGCCTCATGGCGGAGGAGCGACGCCTCGCCGGGATCGAGAGGGATGAAATCAGAAAATTTAAAAAACTTGTATCGAAACTTAAATCAGACGGACTCATCGAAACTAGAAAAGGGGATAGTCTGGCATTATCCAGAAAGGGCCAAGAAAAGCTGGAAAAATTCAAGAATAATATCGATAAGAATTCATATCAAAAAGAAGCCAGTAATGAATTAATTATCATTAGCTATGATATCCCGGAAAAAATGAGCCGTGAACGGCGAATTCTAAGGGAACTGCTCCATATTTTGGGATTCAACATGGTCCATAAAAGTGTCTGGATCGGTAAAGTTAAATTGCCGGAATTATTCCTCCATGATCTAAAAAGAATGAAAATAGATGATTATGTGGAAATTTTGAAAGTCACCAAAACCGGCAGTCTAAAATCAGTCTAAAACCGTCTTTTTTTAGATCATTTACCACTGTCCACTGACTTGCTCGATCGGGCATTTGAGTGGACAGATTGAATATATAATTTTTGGCCGGGAGCGCGCCATGACCGGATATTATCCAGAAACCGCCATATGTGTGTATACATTACCGAACGAGTTTGACTTTTTCTAATATATGCCTTAAAATCAAATCATGAATATGAAAATGGAAAAATCAATAACTGAAAAAGGGGGTGGTAATTTGGAAAAAATCAAAGAGATTCGTGAATATGTCGAAGCGGCAAAAGTTGCAGGCACGGAGCCAAGAGATTTTTTGATCGGCTGGAAAGCTTATTCAAAAGCATTTAAAGAAATGCCTTTTTGGAGAAAACTTGAAACCAAGATTCCTCTGATATTTTCTTCCGCTGAACAGAAGCAAGTATATGAAGCAGTCGATGCCACTATCGGGGCTATGGATTATAATGATTATCTTGGCCAGAAATTAATAGAGGCAGGAGCGATCCGTGGTGACAAAAGACTACCAATGTTTAGCTACATTGAGGCTAAGCGTGATCCCTCTCTTATTCTTGATCAGGTTAAATACAGAGAAATTCTAAAAAAGTCAGAAGAAGAATATTTGGCCAGCAATTATGAAAAAGTTGATTTCAAAAAATTAACGGAATTAGCCAACGCATTGAAGGAATCACGAGAAAGTTCCATAAGAAAATATTCTAAGGAAAACAAGTAAGAAGCCGAGTTAGTAGAAGAATAGCAAAAAATCCGCCGTTGGCGGATTTTTTTGATGATACGGGAGAGATAATTATTACCTCTTCTCTTCTAAGTAAGTAAGGGTCATGCGTTGGTCTTTTGGTTCAAAGAGAGTGACCTGGAAGCTATAGGTCTTGCCGAGTTCGAGTTTTTCGCGGAGCTTGGTTTCGCCGCCCAAAGTGGAGTTGTGGACGAGGCCGGCTACGCCTTCTTTGATAGAGACCAGTGCCCCGTGCTTGTTGTATTTAATGACGACGCCTTTGACGATGTCGCCCTTTTTGACCTTGCCTTCAAATTCCTTCCATGGATTTTCTTTGAGGGCTTTTACAGATAGCGAGATCTTTCCATCCTTGACCTCGATGATCTTGGCTCGGACTTTATCCCCGACTTTGAACATGGCTTTCAAGTCTTCCACCAAGCCCCAATCTATTTCGGAAATGTGCACCAATCCTTCTAGCCCCTCCTCAATTTTCAGGAAGATGCCGAAGTCAACAATACCAGAGACGGCACATTCAAGCTCGTCACCGACATTGTATTTACCGACAATCTCTTGTCGTTCCTGGGGGTTGCTGTCTTTCTCAGAAAAAATTAATTTTCCTTCCTTGGGGATCGCGCCGATGATGATAACTGAAATTTTTTCACCAATCAATTTTTTCAATTCTTTCAAAATTTTATCTTTGTCGCCGTCAGTGACTCGCGGATAATGCTCGGACTTTAATTGTGAAGCTGGCAAAAAACCAGCGATGCCTTTCCACTCAAGTATCAATCCGCCCTTGTTGGCTTCTTTGATCGGCAGATCAAACACAGTTTTTGCCTTGATGGCGTCTTCGGCATCACTCCACATGAGCGCCTGCTTAGCTTCTTTAAGAGAAAGCTCGATATAGCCGTCCTCATTTTCTTTATCAACGATTTTGGCTTTAACGATGTCACCAATGTTGATCTTTTTAATAATATCTTTGGCATTGATAAATTCTCGGCCGTAGATGATGCCGGTGCCAAAAGGGGTTAAATCCACATAAACTGAAGATTTTTTGATGTCTATGACCAGGCCTTCCACCAAAGCTTCAACTGCCGGTATTTCCGGACTTGTTGCCATCAAAGCCTCTAACGGGGTTAGAGGTATAATTTCTATTTTTGTATCTATGACATTCATAAATTAAGTATATTAAAATCCGCTTCTTGCGGATTAAGCCTTGGGGTTCACCGGCCTAGGCCAAGTGAGGTTATCCTAAAACTTGCCCCAGCCATATGCTAGGGTCTATGTATCTTGTAAATATACCCTTTCAATATAATAAAATATTTGATAGAATGCAAGCATGATCATCAGTTATTTCGGTAAGCAATTTGTGAAGATTAGCCAGGGCGATTTGACGCTAGCCTTCAATCCATTGAGCCATGATTCGGACCATAAGGACAAAATTTCCCGTTTTGGAGCCGATGTCGCCCTTATTACCGCCAACCACCCGGATTTTAACGGAGTAGATACTGTGACTCATGGCAGTACTATCCCTTTTGTCATTTCCGGCCCGGGAGATTATGAGACGAGAGAAATTTTCATCAAAGGACTGATGACGGAGACAGAAATTCCTGCCCGTTCCGCAGGCGGGGATAAAAAGAAATATATCAACACCATTTATTTCCTGACAGTTGATGAAATCAAGATTTGTTTTCTTGGTTCCTTGTTTAAAGATATAGGAAGCGAAGCTCGGGAGGCCATAGCCGGAGCAGATATTTTATTTGTTCCGATTGGCGGAGAGGGCGTACTTTCTCCGAAAGAGGCTTATAAGCTTTCTGTCTCACTTGAGCCGAAAATTATTATTCCAATGGATTACGGCGCTGACCGGATGAAAGATGCCTTGAAGATTTTTTTAAAAGAAGGCGGAGCAGAAAAGACAGAGCCGTTAGAAAAATTAACCCTTAAGAGAAAAGATTTAGAAAACAAAGAGGGTGATATTATAGTATTAAAAAGTTAATATCGAAATCGTCGCGCTGGTCGCATTTCAATTGACAGGAATGCGACATGATTCTGTTGAATCAGACGGCCGCGGCATGATTTCGCAAAATCATATGCAAAAATTTTTAGAAAAATTAAGAAGTAAGCCGGAACACATCAGAAAAAATATTCTTTATATTGCAACTTTTTCTATCACGGGCATAATTGTGATCATTTGGATTTACTCTCTGGCCAATCATTTTTCTGCCCCAGAAACCAAAGAGGCTTTCAGGAACGACCTGAAACCCCTGACTGTGATAAAGGATAATTTAACCGATACCTATCAGAGTATTTCCGCCGATTTGAGCAAAATCAAAAATAAATAGTATGGCTAAAGAGAAAGAAAATATAAAAGAAATAAGACAAAACATTGTAGCGAGAAACATTTCGACGGAAATGAAGGAGTCATTTATCGATTATGCTATGTCAGTTATTACTGATCGCGCGCTTCCTGATGTTCGCGATGGATTAAAACCGGTTCATCGTCGTATTTTGTTTGCTATGCATGAAATGGGTTTGACTTCAGGCGGCCGCCCAAGAAAATCAGCCGCAGTGGTGGGCGATGTTTTAGGTAAATACCACCCGCATGGTGATACCGCTGTTTATGATTCAATGGTCGGCATGGCGCAGGATTTCTCTTATCGCTATCCGCTGGTGATCGGTCAAGGAAACTTCGGTTCGATTGACGGGGACAACGCCGCCGCCATGCGTTATACCGAGGCCAAAATGTCCCAAATTTCCTCTTTACTTTTGCGCGATCTAGAAAAAGACACAGTCGATTTTCGACCCAATTATGACTCGACCCGCAAAGAGCCTTCTGTCCTGCCAGCCGCCATTCCGAACCTGCTTTTAAACGGCACCTTAGGTATTGCGGTTGGTATGGCCACTAATATTCCGCCTCACAATTTAGGGGAAGTCATTGATGCCACTATTCACCTTATTGAAAATGAAGACGCAACCACCGAGGATTTGGCGCAATTTGTCAAAGGGCCAGACTTTCCTACCGGCGGCATAGTCTATGGCGCGTCTGACATTTTGCATGCTTACGCCTCGGGGCGAGGCGGAGTGATCACTCGCGGCGAAGCCGAAATCGTGGAGACTAAAAGCGCCACTTTTCAAATTGTCATTACTTCCATTCCTTACCGGGTTAACAAGGCGGATATGATTGTCTCCATTGTTGATTTGATTCATGAAAAGAAACTGGAAGGCATCAAGGATATCCGCGATGAATCCACTAAAGATATTCGTATTGTTATCGATCTGAAAAGTGGCGTGCATCCTCAGAAAGTTTTGAATTTTATTTACAAACATACAGCTCTTGAGGCCGCTTTTCATTTTAATATGCTGGCATTGGTAGACGGAACTCCGCAGACTCTCTCGCTTAAGTCCATGCTGGACTGCTTTCTAACGCATCGGCAGGCGGTGGTTCGTCGCGCCGCTTTATTTGACCTCAAGAAAGCCCAAGACCGCGAACATATTCTTTTGGGTCTGAAAAAAGCGCTGGATAAAATCGACCTTGTTATTAAAACAATCCGCGCCTCGAAAGATACGGCGACTGCCAAAGTTAATTTGATGAAGGAATTCAAATTCTCTGATTTGCAAGCTATCGCTATTCTGGAGATGAAGCTTCAAAAACTGGCCTCTTTAGAAAGGAAAAATATTGAGATAGAGCTTAAGGAAAAGCAGAATCTGATCGCAGCTCTCCAGGAACTCTTGAAGAGCCCTAAGAAAATTTTAAAGACGATTTCCGATGATTTAAAACAAATCAAAGAGAAGTATGCCGATCCGCGCAAAACCAAAATCGTCAAAGGAGGAGTCAAAGCCATATCCGAAGAGGACTTGATTCCGGAAAAAGAATCAGTTTTGGTCTATACTGCCGGTGGCTATGTCAAAAGAACCGATCCGTCCGAATACAGGACGCAAAAGCGCGGCGGCGTAGGAGTCGTTGATCTTGAAACTAAAGAAGAAGATTTTGTCACTCACCTGATCTCCGCCAATACTCACTCCGACCTGCTTTTCTTCACCAATTTGGGCAAAGCCTATCAGATCAAAATGTATGAGATACCAGAGGGCCGTCGCGCCACTAAAGGCAAATCGATCATGAACTTCCTGTCTTTAGCCGGCGATGAGAAGGTGACTTCCATTTTGCCTATGCCGAAAGAGGTCAAGAAAAAATCTCTCCAGATGATGCTGGTCACCAAAAAGGGAGTGGCCAAGAAAGTTTCGGCTGAAAATTTCAAAGATGTGAGAAGGAGCGGACTGATCGCCATCAAATTAAACAAAGGCGACGAGCTGGAATCTGTCTTGTTTACGGAGAAGAGTGATGAGATCATCATTGCGACTTCCGGTGGCCAGTCAATTAGATTCAAAGAATTAGATATCAGAGAGATGGGCCGAAATGCCGCCGGCGTCCGAGCGATGAAGTTAGGGTCAGGCGATTCTATTATCGGCGTGGAAATTATCAGATCCGAAATGAAAGACGGATTTTTGTTGACCATGTCGCAACACGGTCTGGGCAAGAAAACAGCGCTCAAAGAATACAAAGTTCAGAAGAGGGGAGGCTCCGGCATCAAGACCGCCAAGATCACTCCCAAGACCGGAAAATTAATCGTCGGTAAAGTAGTTAAAGATCAACATGAACTGATTGCCATTTCTCAGAAAAGCCAGGTCATCCGGGTGCCGCTCGAATCCATCCCAGCCTTGGGCCGTCAGACCCAAGGCGTGACCATCATGCGACTGCGCGCCGGCGACGCCATCGCTTCCATTACCTGTGTGTAATTAAAATTATAAATTAAATTATCACCGCATACCATTATGACTGAAAAAATAAATTTAAATAAGAATAAAGAATCTGCATTTGTAAATGAATTAAATAAAATAATTGACAGTCCAAGAGATTTTCGTCCCGCCCACATAGAAGTCATTCTTCAACAGGTATCTGACAAGGAACTTCTTGGGGTACTCAAAACAGCTAGTAATGAAAAAGTTACACCTCTTTTTGAAAGAATTGACTATACAACCAGACTGAATCTTGCGAAAAGGAGTGACGAAATTCGTCAACTACTTAAGGAAAAAGGTTTTACTGTTAACTTGTCCAGCGATCATAATTAGAATCCACATTACAGAGGTTTAACCTCTGTAATGTGTGCTATTATTCTATAATATGGCGAGAAATTACAATTTTGCTCCCGGTGAGTATTATCATATTTACAACAGAGGAGTTGAGAAAAGAAAAATTTTCTTAAAGAAAGGAGATTATCAGCGTTTTCAATTTTTACTTTATATATGCAACAATAATAAAAAAGCTATAACTGTCCGCGATTACAGAGGTTTAACCTCTGTAGAAAAGTATAATTTACAGAGAGAAGGAACACTTGTGGATATAGGAGCTTATTGTCTAATGCCCAATCATTTTCACCTTCTTTTAAGAGAAAAAACAAAGGGTGATATAAGTTTATTTCTCCAGAAGATTACTACTGGGTATACGATGTATTTTAATCAGATTAACAAGAGATCAGGTTCTTTGTTTCAAGGAAGTTTTCAAGCTAAGCATGCTGATGAAGATCGCTATCTCAAATATCTTTATGCTTATATTCATTTGAACCCTCTAAAAATTATTGATTCTTCTTGGAAAGAAAAAGGTATTAAAAGCGCAAGAAGGGCAGAAGAATTTTTAACTCAATATTCTCATTCAAGCTTTCTAGAATATATCGGCCAATCAAGACCTGAAAACAGCATTTTAAACCCCAGTGAATTTCCGGATTATTTTCAAGATAATCTAGAGTTCAATGAATTTATCAAAGATTGGTTTACTATTAACCAAGAATTTACAGAGGTTTAACCTCTGTAAATAGATTTGCATGATATAATGTAATGATGTTTGCTGATCCGGAAAACAATATAAAACAATTTGCTCTCAAAGATGGCGCTGTCGTCGCTGATTTAGGCGCTGGTTCTGGTTTTTACACCTTCGCGGCCGCCCGAGCGGTGGGTCCTTCTGGCCTAGTTTATGCGGTCGACATCGATACCGATCTGCTTCGACGGATCAAGGATGAAGCTGGGGAAAGAGAGCTGAAAAATATCGAGATCATCCCGGGTGATTTGGAAAAAGTTGGCGGCACGAAATTGGCTGACTCATTTGCCGATGCTGTTTTGGTTTCTAATATTTTATTTCAAGTGACGAATAAGGACGCTTTGATCAAGGAAGTGCAGAGGATATTGAAGCCTGACGGTCGGGTGCTAGTCATCGATTGGAAAGATTCTTTTGGCGGTTTGGGGCCGGAGAAGAAGGCGATCGTTCCGGAAGTCGCGGCGCGGGATTTGTTTGAAATACATAACTTTGAATTTGAAAGGGAAATTTCCGCTGGAGAACATCATTATGGTATAATTTTCAAAAAGAATGTCTAATGTCAATATAATTTTAATGGTTGTATTCATCATCGCCATCATTCTAGGCGTCTTGATTTTTGCCGGTATTATTCCGTTAGGCTCTTCTGCTCCAGTCGGCGCCACCGGTAACGTTGTTTTGTGGGGTACAGTCAAGCGGGATCTGGTTACTGAATCTATAGATGCCTTGAATCGAGCCAATAAAACTTATCGGGTCATTTATGTCGAGAAAAATAGAGAGACTCTGGATACAGAGCTGACTAATGCGCTCGCTAGCGGAACCGGTCCCGACCTTTTCTTCTTATCGAATGATTTGATTTTGAAACATTCTGATAAAGTTTTCATCACCCCGTTTGCTACTTTTCCAGAAAAAACTTTCCGTGATACTTACATTTCAGAAGCGGAACTATTTTTGACTTATGACCCGATCAAGCCTGGAATTTTAGCTTGGCCGATCACCGTTGATCCCTTGGTCATGTATTACAATCGCGACATGCTGGAAGGGGCAGGCGTAGTGAAGCCACCGGCAATCTGGGATGATTTTTCAGCTTTAGTTAAAGCAATCACAGCCTTAGGTCCTTCGAGAAATGTTTTAAAGAGCGCGGTTGCTTTCGGAGAATTTGCCAATGTTAATTACGCCAAGGATATTCTAGCTTCACAACTTCTTCAAAAAGGTAACCCGATTATTACTCGAGAAGGTACAGAATTAAAATCCAGACTCTCCGATACTTTTGGCGCGCAAGTCAGCCCAGCCTCTTCCATATTTAATTATTATTCAGATTTTTCTAATTCCACCAAGGATGTCTATTCCTGGAACCGGTCTTTGCCCAATTCCTTGAATGCTTTTATCGCCGGCGATCTGGCCGTTTACTTCGGTTACGCCTCGGAGCTGCCAAATATTCAAGCTAAGAATCCAAATTTGAATTTCGATGTGGCCAAAATCCCTCAAACCAAAGGCAGCTCGATCAAGGCCACTTTCGGCCGGATGAACGCCATCGCTCTCTCTAAAGCCTCGAAGAATTTAAGTACAGCTTACACCGTCATCGGACAGCTGACTGGAGCGGATTTTTCCGGTAAAGTCGCGACTGCTTTGAATTTGCCACCAGTCAGGCGCGACTTACTGATCACCAAGCCGGCCACACCTTTTTATCTGGCAGTTTTTTATGATTCGGCGTTGATTTCCCGCGGTTGGCTTGATCCATCTCCCAAAGACACGGATTTGATTTTCCAGTCCATTATTGAAGACATATCTTCCGGCCGTCTACCCGTTGACCAAGCGATCATCAAAGGCAACGGCCAGCTTGACCAGCTTGTCCGCGGTCAATAAAAAATATGAAAAAATATTCTCTAAAATTAAGTTTTCTGGTAATTTCACTCTCTCTGTTTTTATTACCATCTTTAGTTTTTGCCGCGCCTGCAATTTCTTTTAATAGTTTGGCCCAAACATCGGTTATTTTAAAGGCGTCAGGACTGACGGCCGCTCAAAAAGTCACCTTGTATGTCATCAACAAGTCTGGCACAACGGCATATTCCAAAGGTATACCGAGCACAGCCGATCAAAACGGCTATGCCTTGGCGACCTTCACTGGTCTAAAACGGGGCGGCAATTATTATACTTATATTTTTGATTCGACCAATAAAACTTTAGCGCAAAAAGATCTTAAAACTCTCGATCCGCAATTAAACTATACCAATGTGTCCGCGACGAGCGTTACCCTTAAGGCGACAAATTATGAGCCTAACCAGAATCTCACTTTCAGATTAAAGAATGTCGGCGAGACGCCGTATTTTCTTCAAACCTTAAATAAAACAGCTAACACTAATGGCACGGCGGAAATTACCTATACGGGTTTAACGCCCGGGGGAGATTATAAAGGTGAAGTGCTGATTGGCACCACTTCCGATAAAATAATTCAATTCAAGACTCAAACACCACCACCGCCATCAGGTGGCGGTGAGCCACCGTCCGGAGGAAACGAACCACCCACCGGTGGCAATCCGCCGCCGAGCGGTAGCAATGTTGAACCGGGCTGGTATTACCAGATGAATGACGCCCAATTGGGTACCGGCACGGCAGGACCTTTTGCGACAGCTGAAGCTTGTCAAAATAGTTTGGATTCTCAAGTAGCCAATCACGGTTCCTTGATTCTTAAGGATTGTTATGAGGTCACAACACAGAGTGGCACAGAACCGCCAAGTTCCGCTACACCGCCACCTGGCGGCAGTACGAATGAGAAAGGCTGGTATTTTGAGATGGATGATCCTCTTTTGGGTATAGGGACGGCTGGACCTTTCGCTACACAAGGGGAATGTAAAACTAGTCGTGATTTACAGGTTTCTAAAGGCGCCACAATCACCAAGGAATGCTACGAGCGAGCGACAACCGAGTCAGCCAGCCAAAGCGACCTGTCGTCTACGGGCGGGGGGCTGGTGCCGGATTGCCCCGAGACCGGCTGTGGCTGGGACCAGCTCATGCTCTTGGTCGCCAAGGTCATTGATTTTCTAGTTTTCTATTTATCTTTGCCGATTGCCGCCATCGCCTTCGCTTACGCCGGTTTTTTGCTTATGACCAGCGGGGATAATTCCGGCAAGCGCGACCAAGCCAAGGAAATATTCCGGAAAGTCGGCTTAGGACTGGTGATCGCCATGGCCGCCTGGCTTATCGTCAGTACCATCCTCACCACCTTAGTCGATCCGGCTTTGCTTGATAAATATTCGCTTCTCAAGGGTATTTTATAGTATACTTAATATCGTAGATCATAAATATGAAATTAACCGGCTTCATAAAAAAAATATCCTTGCCCTTCCGAAGCCCTGCCCGACCGGCAGGCGGGTGGCGCGAAGGATGGTCCATCGTTTTTTTCTCTGTCATTATGTTTTTGGCAAGCTTTCTGACCAAAGTATCTGCAGCCACCATAATCCCCAATCCGTCCGGACCGCAAGGCCTCGAGAATCCGTTGAAGGTATCCACTTTGGCCGCCTTCGTGCAAAAAGTGCTCGAGATCGTGACAACCATCGGTGTTCCCATTGTCGCCATCTTTATTATTTATTCCGGTTTCCTTTTCGTCAAAGCGCGGGGCAACCCCGAGGAATTAAAAACCGCCAAGAGCACTTTTCTTTGGACAGTCGTTGGCGCGGCGATCCTTTTGGCTTCCTGGATTTTGGCCAAAGCGATTTGTGAGACGGTCGTTCAATTAGGCAACACCACAACCCAATGCCAATAATAAAAAAAATAAAAATATTTGTTCTCTCCGCTTCTATCTCTCTCTTTTTGCCGATGCTGTCTTTGGCAGCCACCATCGTTCCCAATCCCGCCATGTGTCCCGGCAATATGAATGATGTCAGAGGAATCTTTAATTTTTTCACCTGTTTACTGCTTGATTCACTGGTGCCGCTTCTTATCACCGTCGCCATCGTTTTGTTTATCATCGGGGTTATCCGCTATGTTTTGAATGCCAACGATTCGACCAAAAGGGAAGAAGGCCGGAATTTCATGATTTGGGGCATTGTCGGCTTATTCGCCATTGTCTCCATCTGGGGGCTGGTTAAGCTCCTTACTAACACTTTTGGCATCAGTTTTGTTATTCCACAGCTTCAGCAATAGCCTTGCTTTTGGGGCCATGGTATCATGATTATAACCTGCCCGACTGAGATCGTTCAGGCGGGGGTCGTCTTATAACATTATTAGTAGTGTTTAATATAATATAATTATGAAAAAGTTTCTTGCTTTCACAGCCGCTTCCGGGTTGAGCCTTGTGCCCTTTTTGGCCTTCGCTCAATCAGGCACGCAAATTACCGGTATTTTAGCTATCGTTCAAAATATTTTGAATATTTTGATTCCGATCCTCATTACTTTGGGCATCGTTTATTTCATTTACGGTGTCATCGGTTATGTCACCGCTAAGGATGAAGAGAAGAGGACTGAAGCTCGGGGTACTATGATCTACGGTATTATCGGTCTTTTCGTCATTGTTTCCATCTGGGGCTTGATCAAGTTCTTGGGTACGGCCACCGGCGTCGGCCAAGGCGGAACAAACTGTTTGATCAACCCAACTCTTCCAGGTTGCTAGTTCTATGCTGGCTCAATTCGGATTAATTAATGTCGCCTATGCAGACATAGGCGAGCTGGTCAAAAGGGTGAATACTGTCATCCTTAACCCCTTCATTGTGTTTCTTTTCGCGGTAGCGTTAGGCTACTTCATTTACGGAGTCGTTGAGTTTTTGATGAACGGCGGAGATCCGGATGCCCGAGCGACCGGTCGGAGCCATATGCTCTGGGGGGTAGTCGGGATGTTTATCATGATGGCGGTCTTTGGCATCATGCAGGTCATCATCAACACCTTGGGTATCACCGGCATTAGTCCGAGAGGCTAAAACGATCTTCAGATCGTTCGCCCGATCAGCCAAGCTGATTTAGGGCAAGAAAAAAACCACCTCGACATTTGTCGGGGTGGTTTTGTATTATCGGAAGGAACTTAAACACTTCCATTCCATTTCGCGCCTATCCATCTGCGGGTTACTTTCACTTTCGTGTTGTGTCCGCAGCGAGAGCCGAAAGCTACGCTTTTGAAATCCCAACGCACAGTCACCTGCATATCAGGTCCGTCTTCGAATGGCTCTTTATTACTCCCCGGGTCAGGCAAACCATAGACATCTTCCAAGGGATCAAAACGATCTACATAACCCGCAGGCGTGTAGACCACATCATCTCCTGTACCGTATTTTTGTTTTCCCTTATCATCAACCCAAGCATTGACATAGAAGACAATGTCCGCGTGAGATCCATCGTTTACAACCGGTGGTTGCGGAACATCGGGTTCATCGGGAACTTCCACTCCTGGCACCACCGTTGGGGTGATGAGGGGCTTCGGTGCCACAACTGTCCTGAAGTTGTTAGTAATGTTAGTCACCGGGGCAGGTTTTGTTGCCCAAATGAAAAGCACAAAGATCAGACCGCTCATCAAGACAAATGCTCCTGAATAAAACACAGGTTTCATCCATGTCCTGTTATAATCGCGGAAGAAGATCATCAGTTTTTTGAAATTACTGACATGCTTGTTATTATCCAAGTTGACTTTCTCCGTGCAGACATCTGTCAGCATTTGTTTTCCGGCCCCAATCTTCTCTTTGACATTGGTGGCAAATCTTTGAGTTTTGTTCATCGCCTGATTTGTCACGACCGAAGTTGCTTTTTTGCCTCGCAGCCATTTTACAACGGCCACAATAATCAAAAAAAGTGCCAAGAGGCTGGTAATTGCCCAGCTGACATCTTTTACCGCAAATCCGAATATCATTCTTTTTTCTCCCTGATCAGCATGATTTGCCGGGGCTACGCTTCGTTGTTGAATTCCAGCCACCGCAGTTGAATCATGAGTTGAGTCAGCTACCAGTGAATCAATTTTGTTGTTGTGAATGGCAGGCACCAGGGTAATTCTTGAACTCGAATCTATGCTGTTGCCGACATAGGTGATTTGGGCAAAAGAGAGGGTATAGATGCAAAGCACCAATACCGCCAAAAGAAATTTTGCTGTTTTCATTGGTTGTTGGTTTTTAGTGTTTTTATTGAGTTTTTAACGATTTTTTATCTGACCAAATCATACACTATATATACATAAAAGTCAAGTTTAATTTTGCCCAATAAAAAAGGGGCAGGAATCACAATGATTCCTGCCCCTTAGACTAATCCTTAAGCCGCCAAAGCCTCCGGCTTTTCTAGTGGCTTCTTAGCAAAATCGAGTCCTTCAATATTGAAGACATTACTCCTGAAGTAGCCGCCATCGCTTGCAAGTTTGGTGTTCATGCAAGTTTTAGCGAACTCTTCAACAGTGTCAGTGGAGCCGGTATCCTGCGCGTAATTTTTTTTACCGAGGACATTGAGCCGCACGCTTTTCATATTGGATAACATTTTCGCCTTTACCATGCCCATGCTCTCTTCCTTTTCAAGGAAGTCTATCACCTTACCCTCAAGCAATTCCACGAAGGTGGTCATGTGGGCATGATTGACATACATGCGATTCATGAAGCCGCTTTCTGTAAACCTTGTCTGCTCTACAGACGCTGTACTGTTGTCAGGATACACAGCCGTCTTTTCATTTGCGGTGAGAATCCATGGTTCAGAATTATCCAGATTGCAATTGATTATGAACTTCGCCTGGATTTGTTCAACTTTGACTAAATCCAATCCCGGGAAAGTAAGAACCAATCCGCCACCATGTTTCTTGATGGCAACAATTTTGTCGTTCAAGTAGACAATCATGTAGTGTCCCTGTTCCGCTTTTCTCCTGCCGATGATTCCTGCTAACGCCCAGTATCCAACTGTTGCCAGGATAAGACTGTCGGCAACAACATAAAGGATGACGAGCAGAACATTGTATTGCACTGCGTGGCTCATCAGATCAACAAGAGGAACAACGAAGAATACGATGAGGAGAGAAATCATTCCAACTCCTATCAGGTAATAATCGTGCAGCTTGCTTGCCTGTTCCGAATTCGCTTTGACCTTTTTCAGATATTTGTCCAAGGTCAGCACCAGTATCACATAGTTGCCGTGCATTGACCCCAGAAGCACTTCCTGCCATTCATGATGGCCGTGTTTATGCCCCTCTTTTTTTGTGTCGTCACCTGCCTTTCTTTTCGCTCTCTTCCCTTTTATCGGGAATGGCCCGAATGTTTCTTTTTTGAAACGAGCGAAGAAAACGATGCATAGAGTGATAGACATGAGGAACAGATCGCGCTGGACTTCTTCTTTTTCAAAGAATTCTCCGAGCGTAGTCCATCCGTTGTAGATGAGAAAAATCAAAATGTCCAGAAATCCGATGCCGAAGGCGATGCCTTTGGTTGTCCATTTGGTCTTACTCTTACTTGAAAATAAGAGTATGACAAGGACAGCGAGAAGGATGACGCTAAAAATAGCATTTAGGATTGTTTCCATAGTAATTAGGTATTAAGTTGTGAATGTACTTATTTAAGTTTCTTGTCTGAAATAGTACACTATATATGCGAAAAAGTCAAGCTATTGACAAAACCTATAAAAATGATAGTATTTACACCAGAAACTGAACCTCGAAATAACAACTAAAACATATACTAATGGAAAGTGAATCCAAATTGCCCGAAGATGACGACCTCATCAAAGTCTTCCGAAGCTTTTTGGAAGAAATAAAAGGTCAGAAGGAAAAGGATTTTTGCAACAGTATGGAGAAGATGATTAATAAAATCTCCAATTGGACAAACGAGCAGCGCGAAGCAGGTTTCATAAATCTTCAGGGTTTAAAGAAAATACTCAAAACTCGAAACGAAGAATTGATCACACAAATCCAGCAAGTAGAATGGACAATCGCTTTCTACCAGAAAATTGTTGCCGAACAGGAACAAGACAAGAAGAAAAGAATAAACTTATTTTCTAGAGCCCTGTCCCTTTTTGGCAAAAGATTCAAGAAATTTTTTGAGGGTAACGCTCCGGCTGAAATTGTGGCGCCATCGGTCTCTTACTCCATCGAGCAGTTCGTCAAGGAAGAAAATGAAAAACTGCAAGATGAGGTAGAGAGATTAGAGAAAGTCGCGAGAAGGGGACGAAGGACAGCTCGGTTTGCTTTTCTAATCGTTGTCGCATTTGTTGTTTATTTCTTCCGGTTTTACAAAGACGCGAAGGAAGCCCAAGCACAGGCGGTTAAGTCGAGCAGTGAAGCGACAAAAGCGCGAGTGGCTGTTGTTGATCTCAAGCAGAAAATGGTTCTGGTGATTGATTCAGTATCAAACGCATGGAAAATCCAACTTGATGCGAAGTTTAATTCTATCGCTTCCAAAAAGAAGGCGCCTCCTAAAAAATTAAAAAGGCGAAGGTAAGAAGTAAATTTGTGTTCCAATCCCGCTACTGAAAAGTAGCGGGATTTTTTTTGCTTGCCCGTCCGTAGCGTTACGCGAAGGAGGGTGCTAATGTAAGTGAGGTGATTTATGTCTATAAAAATTTAGGTGAGACTCCGCTGGAGGCGCTCGATCGCCTAAGACTGGAGAAACCGGAATACGCGCGGGAGATATTATCTTATGCCGGCCGACTAGATCCCTTGGCCGAAGGAGTGATGATGGTCTTGGTCGGTGAAGAAAACAAGGAACGCGAGAAATATTTGAATATGACTAAAGAGTATGAATTCGAAGTACTCTTCGGCCTGGCCACTGATACATATGACCTCCTCGGTCTCGTCACCGACCACTTGGGAGCGAAGCTCCCAAGTGAAGAATCGATCAAAAGCGCATTAAAAAATTTTAAGGGTATTCGGTCGCAGGGTTACCCAGCATATTCGTCTAAGACTGTCGCTGGCCGGCCTTTGTTTGAATATGCTCGGGCCGGGAAGTTGGCTGAGATCGAATTGCCTAAAAAAGAAGTGGAAATATTTGATATTGAATTGCTCGGTTCGCGCGAGATTTCTAAAAACGAGCTTCTAGAATCAATTGAAGAAAAGGTATCAAAAGTAAAAGGGGATTTCCGGCAGGAGGCAATTAGTGCGCGCTGGAAGCAAGTTTTAGTCCAAGCTGGGGATTCTATGTTCGCTATAGCCAAGATCAAAATGCATGCCAGTTCCGGCACTTATGCCCGTAGCGTGGCCGTCGAATTAGGGGCTAAGCTCGGTTTGCCAGCCGTGGCTTATTCCATAAAACGCATTGCATATCGATAAAAATTTGATAATATAAATGGGTATTCTTTTAAATAAGAATGACATTCCGGAGTAGCTCTCCGCCGGCTGGCGGAGATAGAGCAGTTCAATGTATAATTTCTAATATGTTTACTGTATATGCCTTATATAATAAAAATTATAACAAGATATACATCGGACAAACTTTGGATTTAGTAAAGCGTCTTGTTGAGCATAATACACATTTGTTTAAGGGGTATACTTCAAGATTCGATGGAGAGTGGATTGTTATCTTTACCGAGGATCATAAGACCAGAAGTGAGGCACTCTTGAGAGAGAAACAACTCAAAAGTTACAGAGGAAGGCAATTTATAAAAGAACATATTCCGGAGTAGCTCAGCGGTAGAGCAGTCGCCTGTTAAGCGATTGGTCGCAGGTTCGATCCCTGCCTCCGGAGCTAAATGAAAAAAGACTGTATTTCGGTACAGTCTTTTTTCATTTCTGTCTGTTGCTCCCATTATACTACAAAATCCGAACTTTTTTTGCCGAAAATCCAAACG
>Ga0209324_10000644_pt1 | contig 24097 bp, 22 predicted proteins | sample Rifsed19ft3_FD_184015 | JGI IMG/M metagenome (GOLD analysis project Ga0209324, IMG submission 184015) | Soil microbial communities from Rifle, Colorado, USA - sediment 19ft 3 (version 2) | ecosystem: Environmental > Terrestrial > Deep subsurface > Rock core/Sediment | place: Rifle, Colorado...
GTACTGAGCTGGAAACCCATGTAGAGATACGAGGCCAGGAGCGGGAGTGTTCACCTGCAGCCAAAACAGCATTGTTCCGCATCGTACAGGAAGCCCTGACAAACGTGGTAAAACATGCCGTGGCGAATAGCGCAAAAATTTATATGACTTTTGAAGATGAAGGTGTCAGCATCAAAGTGATCGATGATGGACAGGGTTTTGAACCCAATTCAAATCGTCCAGGGAAACGCATTTCCTGGGGTTTACGTAACATGGAAGAACGTGCCAATCTCCTGGGTGGTAATTTGAAAATAAATTCCCACCCCGGTGCCGGTACAAGCGTGGAGGCATTTCTTCCATACAGTGGAATGGAAACGGAGGCTGTGGATGAAGATACACCTGTTCCTGGTTGATGATCACGAAGTGGTTCGAACTGGTTTGAAAATGCTGCTGTCCAACGAGGAGGATGTGATCATTGTTGGAGAAGCAGGCACTGCCAGGGATGCGATCGAAGGGGTGGGAAAGAGCAAACCGGATGTCATTTTAATGGATATTGGCCTTCCGGATATTTCCGGAATAGAAGCAACCAAAAAGATCAAAGCTCAATTTCCAGACATGGCAATCGTGGCACTGACCATCCACGAGGATGAAGAGTATTTTTTTCGAATGCTTGGGGCAGGTGCGAGCGGGTATATTCCCAAGCGGGCTGCTCCGGAAGAATTGTTGAGAGCAATCCGGTCAGCTGCAAAGGGGGAAGTGTACCTATACCCCTCGATGGCAAAATTACTGGTAAAGGATTACCTTGCCCAGGAACGAAGTTTGAATGGGACTTCAAGCCTGGATGGATTGACAGACAGGGAGAGTGAAGTCCTAAAGCACCTGGTCGAGGGTGAAAGCAATGAAGAGATCGCAGAGATGCTGGTTATCAGCCCTAAGACAGTTGCACGCCATCGAGAAAATATCATGCACAAATTAAATCTGCATTCGCGGTCTGAGTTGGTGCGATATGCCATTCGCAAGGGGATCATTAAAGCTTAAGCATTTTTAAAATTAACCCAAAAAGGACCAGTCTCAGATTAAGGCTGGTCCTTTTTGGGTTTAATGGCGCAATAACGACCCAATCATTACCATGAAATGTGGGGGTTTTACAGTATACAGGCGGAAAAAATTAAAAAATGTGGGTGAAAACTCCCATGTAAAAGATATGGAACCTGCCGAATGGAAAGCGCATGTGAAAAAAGGTACATTAAGAGTGAAGAATAATAACCCACACAGATAGGAGGTTGCCATGTCAGCCATTTTGATCGTTGCCCTTCTCACTATTCTCAGAATCGGAGTTCCGGTCGCCATATTGCTCACAATTGGAGAGATAGTAAGACATCACAACCAGGTGCCAAATAATCCACGAGGTGCCTAATGGAAAATTTTGATGCACTACTGGCAATACTGTCAGGTGTGCTGATCAGGCTTGGATTACCTCTTGCAGTAACTGCTGTTGTCATTATTGTTCTTCGAAAATTTGACAATCGCTGGAAAGCGGAAGCTGTGGAAAGCATGAAAAACGCCCAGAATAGTTCTCCATCAAAGCCATGCTGGGAAGTGAACCAGTGCAGTCCAGAGCAGATGAAGATCTGTATTGCCCATCAAAATCCAAACAGCCCCTGCTGGCAGTTATTTCGAACCGACCAGGGGGTTCTAAAAGAAAAATGCCTGGGCTGTGAAGTTTTCAGGCATGCACCCCTGCCTACAGGGGATTAATTCGAACTAGAGGAGATTTAAAATGACCCGATTGGAACGCTTTATCCTTTCTTTGATCGTTGCACTTCTGGCAGCAGGTTTGACCCTGGTGGTAGCCAGTGCCCAGACACCCGGGCCAACTGAAACAACGGAACCAGTGGTTGTCCAACCTACATCCTCGGTTCCCTGTGGAAATTGCCATTCAGAAGTACAGAATGCCTGGTTCACAGGAGCTCACGGGCATGCCATGTCGGACCCGGTTTTTTCTGATTCCTGGAACGCCCAGGGTAAACCAGGAGCCTGCCTGGTATGTCATGTTACGGGTTATGACCCGGCAACTGCCACCTGGCAGCAGGATGGTGTCGCCTGTGAATCCTGTCATGGACCTGCGCCTGCAAACCATCCAAGCGAACCCATGCCAATCTACCGCACTGCTGATCTGTGCGGCCGATGCCACAGTGACACACGTTTTGATTGGGCAGACTGGGAGATCAGCGCTCACTACAAGCGGGACATGACCTGCACGGTTTGCCATGATACTCACACAGCCAGCTTAAAATCTGTTGAAGGCGATGGCAGCATATCCATGGATGCATCCGGCCTGTGCTTGAACTGCCACAAAGATTATTCCATGGACTTCCCTTATTCCCAACATGCCCAACAGGGTATCCGCTGCATTGATTGCCACCTGCGTCACCTGGGAGACTCGTCCACAGACGATATCCATACAGTTCCGGACCACAGCTTTGACGCAAATATCTCCACCTGCACAGCCTGCCATGCAGACCAAATGCATAGTCCAGGTGAAACAAGCCTGGCACCTGCAGAATTGACTTCCACCCCCATGGTACTAAACGACTCAGGAACCGGGACACAAACCGAGAATCCCTCTCCTGTCAGCCCGGCCGGATTTGCCGGACTGGCTGGCCTGGTTGGACTGGCCGGAGGCATGGTTCTCTCCCCCTGGTTGGAACGTTTATACCGGCGAGTGAACAAAGGCAAGGAGGAGAAAAATGACTGATAAGAATTTCAACAGGAGAGATTTTCTCAAGATCTCTGCGTTAGGGGTAACTGCTGTAGCAGGTCTGAACATGATAAGAAAAGCGGAAGCTTCCAGCGCAGTAGAAGGTGCCCACCAATGGGCCATGGTGATCGATCAATCCAAATGCACTGGTTGTGGATACTGCACTTTAGCATGCAGGGCACACAACGATGTAAACCCGGATATTTCCTGGAACCAGGTCATACAGGTGGAAAAGGTCAACGGAAAGGATGTCTTTATCGCCCGTCCCTGCATGCAGTGCGCCAAAGCACCATGTGTGGATGTGTGCATGGTTGGAGCCAGTTACTATCGCCCGGATGGGATTGTCATGATGGATTATGACAAATGCATTGGCTGCCGTTATTGTGAAGCAGCCTGCCCTTACGGAGCCAGGGCTTTCAACTGGGAAGCATTCACTGGACCAAATCCAGCGGTTCCACAATGGGGTGAACCCGAAATTGAACGCAGGGGTCGGGGAGTGGTGGAGAAGTGTTCCTTCTGCTACCAGCGTATCGACCGCGGGCTTAAGCTTGGCTTGACCCCTGGTGAGGATGCAGATGCGACTCCAGCCTGCGTGGTTGCCTGCCCTGTCGGCGCCCGATTATTCGGCGATCTTAAAGATCCTGAGTCAATAGTAAGCAAAATCCTGAAGGAACGCGTATCGTACCAGCTGCGAGTTGATCTTGGGACATCGCCCAGGGTCTATTACCTGCCTGCGGAACCAGCGGGAACAGGAGTACAAGGATGAAAGCACTTTCGTTGAAATTACCCAAATTTAAAATAACTCCATGGTCTTTATGGATCGGTTTTCTTTCCCTGGTGATCATTGCTGGTGTTTGCGCAGGTCTGATCGTCTTCTGGAAAGGTCTGGTCGTCACCAACCTGACCGACCTGGTTCCATGGGGTTTGTGGATCACGATCGACCTATCATCCATTGCCGTGGCAGCAGGTGCATTTTCGCTTTGCGCGGGTGTGTACCTGATCGGTTTAAAACGCTACCATGCGATTGCCCGAACCGCTACGTTTATTGGCTTGATAGGCTACACGATGGCATTGTTCAGCTTGTTAATGGACATCGGGCGACCTGATCGTTTCTGGCATGCCCTGGTTTATTGGAACAAGCACTCTCTTTTATGGGAAGTGACGATGTGTGTGACCCTGTACCTGACCGTGCTGCTCTTTGAATCCATGCCGATCTTTGCCAACCTGGAATGGCTGCAAAAGAAATTCCCCAAATTGACTGCAAAGATGAAAGGTGTTCACCATTATGCACCTTACCTGGCAGTGGTTGGACTTGGATTATCAATGCTGCATCAATCGTCCCTGGGAGCGGTATACGGTGTGTTGAAAGCCCGTCCATTATGGTACCGACCTGATATTTCAGTATTATTCATCATCTCCGCAGTAGCAGCAGGCATGGCTTTAACTGTATTCGTTTCCATGATCTCGGCCAGGCTATCCAACCGCATCAAGGTGGATGACAGCATCCTGGAGCGGGTTGCGTACTTCATTGGATGGATCCTGGTTGGATACCTTTACTTCCGATTCTGGGATGCCCTATCCATGACCTACACGTACGAACCCGGAAGAACAGAGGGGTTAAGCCTGCTGACGTCTGGTCCGTTATCATTCAACTTCTGGGTTGGTGAAATATTGCTGGGGATCGTAACACCGATGATCCTGCTTCTCAACAATCGCACACGAAACCTGCCTGTATGGCGCATGGTGGCATTGCTGCTGGTGGTTGGCGGCGTGGTGGCATACCGTTGGGATACCAATCTATCCGGGTTCCTTATTGTCCTGTCATACCTTCCCGGACAACCTACCATCTCCTATACCAAGTATGTACCTTCCCTGATCGAATTCCTAGCTGGGTTTGGTGTGATCGCCTATGGAATCATGGCTGTCTCCCTGGGTGTCCGCTACCTCAAAGTAGTGGATCACAGTGATGTTTTGGAAGAGGAAGAGGTAAGTCATAACAAGGAAGCCAAAGCCATCGCAGTTTGAAATTTATCAAACTCCTGAAATAAAAACTGACCGGGCACCCGGTCAGTTTTTATTAGTTTGAAAAACGAAAAGCTCATGCTTTATGCTGGATGATCTTTTGGTAAATCTTCCTTCGTTCCCATCCGGATTCTCCCGCCAACCTGGCTGCCAGCGCTGAGGCTGATTCCCCCTGCAACAAACCAGCCCTGATGGCTGACTGTAACTGCTCTTCTGTCCAGGATGCTGAAGAGTCAATCTTTTTACCGGCGACAACAAGTGTGAATTCGCCTCGTGGTGGATGAGAAACAAAGTGCTGCCTAACAATGGAAATTGAGGAGCGCAGGATCTCCTCATGAAGCTTGGTTAATTCACGAGCTGCTGCCATCTGTCTATCACCAAGCATCTCCTGCAGGTCGGCAAGTGCCTCTTGCAAACGATGAGGCGTTTCCAGGAAAACCAACGTATAAGGCAAGTTTTCCAATTCCAAGATAGACCTGCGTCTTTCAGCAGACTTGCGCGGCAGATATCCCAGGTAGACAAAGGAATCGGTTGGCAGACCGGATGCCACCAATGCCGCCAACGGGGCACTTGGTCCCGGAATAGGACTGACAGCATGGCCAGCCTGCAATGCTGCGCAAACAAGTTCATACCCGGGATCATTCAATGCAGGTGTACCTGCATCGGAAACCAGAGCAACATCGCCTGTGTCCAGGGATTCCAAGATGAGATCCAGCTTGCTGATCTTGTTGTATTCATAATAACTGGTGGTCCGGGTGGAAATATTGAAATGTTTCAACAACCTGCCGGTCTTTCGGGTATCTTCGACTGCAATCAGTTGAACCTCAGACAAGGTCCGCAGTGCCCGTGCGCTGATATCCTCCAGGTTTCCGATAGGTGTGGCGACAAGAAATAATGTTCCCATAGCAGCTTTATTGTAATGGAGGATCCAGAATTACGGAGGTGGAGGTTCCCCTCCACCCCGAATTATTCTACACTACTGACTCGGCAACTGCGACTGTCTGATGGCTACCAAAAAAGATCCAGGTCAACAAAATCGCAACACCATACAGAACGGTGGTGATCATAAAAAGCGGTGAAAATCCATAGCGCTGCTGGATCACGCCGGAAATGTACGGACCAACCGCCCAGCCAACATTCCAGGCAACGTTTCGGATGCTGTTAATAGTTCCCTGCTCATTTTCACTCGTACGCTCCATGGAAAAGGCATCAAATAGGGGTGCCACCATGTTCATGAGCGTACCCCTGACAAGGAAACCAATAACAGCCAGCCAGGGATAAGGAGAAAAACCCAACATAACCAGGAACACCAGGCTGGCAGCCTGGGAAAATACGATCATACGGATCTTACCACCCAGAGTTCCCACCAGACGCGGTCCCATGAAGGAGGCTAATCCTATCAACAAGGATGAGACCGCAAAAAGGATACCCAAGTTTTGATCACTCATGCTGAATTTATCCACAAAGAATACATTCAAATATGGTATGACCATGGCTGCGCCGAAACCGGTGATGAGATTGGGAATGCTAAGCTTGATGGTAAACGGTCTTTTCAAGATAGCCCAAATATTCGACAAGGATGCATGCTTGATGGGAATCTCGGACCCCAATCCCACCCTGGGAGGTTCTTTAATGAACATGATCGGGATCAGCACGGCAAAACTGGAAATAACGCTGACCAGCAGCACTGCCTGGTAGGCTTCCGCACTCTGGGGCTGCAGGTTGAAGATGCGGCTGAAAAAGCCAGGTAGAACTCCCGCAAAGGCATTGCCCAACGTGCTGGCTAAAGGAAAAACTCCAAAAGACAAGCTGAAGAGCAAGTCCCTGGATTTGTCGTCAGATACCTTCATCATGAACGGAGCCTGTGATAGGAAGTAAAGCTGACCGGTGGCACCCCACATAAACGCCATGATGAGCATGATGACCGGCTGCCTGACAACCAGCATGGTAATGATGGCACAATTCGCCAGGGTGAATCCGATCAACATCGAGCGTTTGCGTCCAATGCGATCTGAGATCATCCCCATTGGAAGTCCAAGAGCAAGGGCCGCGATGGAAGGCATGGCATTGATCAAACCAAGATATTCACGGCTGTAGCCTGCCTCGATGATGTAAAAATTAAAGAACAACCCAAAAGCGGTAAAGAGCAGGCCATCCAACAAGAAAGCCAGTAGAAGGAAACGAGCCTGTTTGCTCAGTTTTCCAACATTTTGAATTTGTGAATGAAAGAGTTTCAAGATACTCATGATTTTTTTTCTCAGGAGCAGGCCTTGCGTAGATCTCACGAATGAGAAACGAGAGAGCCTGGTCGTTTAATAATGTGAACCTGCCTGATGCGGCAGGGAGATTAATTCAGAGGTACTACAAAGGACGGTTTCCTTGGAAAGAGCACATCCAGAATTACATGCACCTCGGGATTTTTCTCATAACAATCTGCAAATGAATCCTGCAATTCAGCAAATGTACGGTATCCAAATAGCAGCTGGAGGAAAGTAAGATCCGGGAAAGCCGCATCACCTTCATCGCTCGAAGAGGGAATGAACGGCTCCACAGTATCAAGGCATCCCTGATTAAAGGTTATTTTCAATCCAGAGCGATAGAAATTCAATGAGAGAGAACCATTAAACCCAACAGTCAATTCCGAATCTGCAAGACGTTTCTCCAAGGCAGGTGCGATATGGCGCAGAAATCCAGCCAGGTCGGGCACACGCATGTAAAAGGCATACGGATCACGAACGCGGGGAAGCCTGTCACGCATGACTGCATAAGCCGGGTGTCCAATCCCCAGGCTGAACATGTAATCCAATCGTTTACCGTTATTCGCTTCAGCATATTCTCCACCTGTTTTCCAGATGTACCGCGCCACAGACGGCGTAACAGACATCCAGGAGACACCTGGTTTGAGCTCATAAGAATTCAATACAAGGTGCCCGGCATCTTTCGGTCCCCATATAAAGGCTGGGTGGGTCAAATAACCAACCGGTTCACCAGTGAGATCCTGTATTATGCGCACTTCTATGCGATTTACATTCTTTAAAGACATCCCAGTCAGCTCATAACGCCAATAGGATTCATCCCACCGGCAGGTGATAAGAGAGCGATGATTTGCATGAGCATTGACAGTAGTTAAGAAAGGTATATCGCTTTCTTTTGCAGGACGGAAAAGGTAAGGCTCTTGCTCATCTTTCTTCAGGCGGGGCAGCTGGCTTTCATATCCCGTGCGACCTTCGAAAAGGTCGAGTGCCATTTCATAACCGAATTGACGGTAATAGTAAGGAATTCCAGTGATCGCCTGCACGATATAGCCGCGATCCCGGCACCACTGATGAATCAGATCGAATTGCTGGCGGACCAAACCTCTTTTACGGTATTCCTCAAGGGTGCCAACGACTTCAGGGCGTCCAACTTCAAATGGTATGCCATCATATGTCCAAGTCTGCGGGATAAGGTTGAGGGATGAAATAATCTTTCCCGTGCGGGTATCCTCAACAATAGTGAAATTACCGGGGTCAAAGGTCGGGTGCGGTCTGGTCATCAGGTCTTCCACCCAGGCACCGATGCGTTCATCCGGTTTATCAGGTCCGTGATCACTGTGCAGTCGGCTGTTGAAGTCAGCAAGAGCCTGTGTGTCGGCAGGGGTAGAACTTCGCAACAGAAGATCGTTTTCAAGCTGGCGCGGAACCAGGTTTGTATGTTTATTTGAATTCATTATATTGTCCCGTTGGGAAGGCGGTCCAGTACCAGACCGCCTTCCCAATGACCAGAATCCGATACAGGTTTCCAGTCATAAAATAAATTTGAAATTAACCTTTTAATAAGCTATTTATCTCAGCCACTGCCTGGGCAGGTTCTTTGAAGTGTACAGCCTGCATGCCGATCTTTCGAGCAGCGTCCACATTCCCGGGCATATCGTCGATAAAAACGGATTCATGCGGCTTAACCTGCAGGTTCTGCAAGGCTGCCTGGTAGATGCGAGGATCAGGCTTGGCAAAACCGACTTCGGCTGAAATAACCATGTCATCGAACAACTGCGTGATGTTCTGGTCATCCATCCAGGCGCGCATTCCTGACCAGGCATTGCTGATGACGCCCACTTTGCAGGTTTTACGCAAGTCACGGATCAGGTCCAACAAAATTGTATCAATGCGGTCACCTGCGAAAAACTCATGCTTCAAGCGTTCAACCTCGGATCCCGGCAGATCAAGGGATGCAGCGACATTCGTCCAGTGTTCAGCTTCGTTGATGAAACCCAACGATGCCTTCCGGCTGGATTCATTTTCAAACACCAGGCGGTCGATCTCCGCATAACTCAACCCGATACTCTTTGCCAGGTTGGTGCGGGGTTTGGGATCCTCCGTTCGGAGGATCACCCCACCCAGGTCGAAGAAGACAGCCCTGATCTTCATTCCTTTTTGCTTTTTTCTTCGTTTTCTGCGGCATCCGCCAACGCTTGTAGGTCTGCCTGCCAGTTCGGGTTGGTGCGTTCAAGTTTCTTACGCTCAACCCGGTTAGCCCGGCGACACTTTGGGCAATAGGCGTGATAATATTCCAGGTTCTCGTCACTCATGGTTTGCAGAGCAATGAGGGTTTCATCACGCCCGATGGCAAACATGGTCTGACAATAAGTGCAACGTAACTGCATGGTCATACTCCTTTCAAATTCGGGACAATCAAGTCAATTGTACCCGTTTTGAGCATGTGCCTGTGCCATCCACGAAGGATGGCACAGGTCTTAATCCAATGGTTTTCGGTAGATCATAAACTGTTTTACTTTATGATATCCAACTCCCTGGTAAAGGTTAAGGGCACCATTCGGATTCTGCGAATCAACACCCAGGGCGGTTTCGGTCATGCCCATATCCTTGAACATATTAATGCTCTGAACGATCAGGGAGCGGGCCAATCCGATTTTACGCCATGGACGACGGACGCTGATCCCTTCGGTATATCCACGAAGGCGACCATACTCTTTATTTTCTTCATGGTCGATAAAGTTCAGCACCATCCCAGCGACCTGGTCGCCATCCCAGGCAACCTTCCACATGTCAGGTTGAAAATTCCTCTCTGCCTGCCATGCCTCATAAACAATATCAGATTCAGGAACATACCCCCAATGATCCTTAAATGCTTCCTGCATGGCTTCCCAGATCTGCCGGATATGTTCCTTTTTTGCTGGTCGAACTTCCAAGCCAGCAGGCATGGGAGCGTCGGGGAGGGGGTCGGTTACCAGGCGTTTCATGCTGTATTCGTAACGAACCGGTTCATAACCAGCCTTTTTGAGCAAGGCTATGGTCCCTTTTTCGGTTTCAGCAGCACCAGCCTGGAAAGAACGCGGGCCAGGCCAGGTATGTTCACTGGCAATGGATCGTAAACGATCTTCTGTCCAAGCCAGCATGGCCGTCCCAATTCCCTTGCGGCGCCATTCAGGAAGCAGGAAACCAAAAGTGAAGTAGAAGGTGAGACCATCTTCCTGTTTTACCCACATGACACGGCTGTAAGCGATCATCTTGCCATTCACTTCAGCCATCAGCATGTCATGTTCCGGGTCGCAGTTCTCCAGGTGGCTGTACGTATTGGTGATATCTTCCAGGCTAGTGGATCTTTCGACATCATCCGCCACCTTGGCTCCGTTGATAACAGCCTGCATGGCGGGAAAATCTGACTGACCAAGGAATTTGCGGAATACCAGCCCGGGAATTTGCGGGGCATTGCGAACTTCTATTTGTTCATCAACTTGATTTGATACCATTTTTCTTCTCCATTTTTATAGCAAAGGTTTCTCAAAGGTGAGCAACCTGTTCTTTTTTGTAAAACCCAGTTTTTCATAAAGATGAATTGCCGAGAAATTGTCTGTTTCAACACAGACAGTGGCGTGAGTCATCCCAAGGTCCTTCAAACGCTGCATACCGGCAGTCATCACTGCCTTAGCAAGACCAAGCTGGCGATGACGTGGATGAGTCCCGAGGGGTTCAAATAAGCCTGCACGGGTGGATTTATCCGGCCAAATCAGGCAGAAAGCAGCAATCTCACCAGAGGAAGACTCAACCAGGATGTCATTTTGGGGATCATAGACAACAGACTCCATGAACCGGTCCAAGCGTGCCTGGTATTCAGCCAGTGGTTTCTTTGATTTGAAAACAGCATGGGAAGCAAGCGCTCTTGCTTTCGCATCCTGGCTGCCAAAAGAGTGACGAACCAAATAGCCTTCTGGAAGTTGGGCTGGATTGATATCTCCCATGAGGGAACGCTGCATGAAGAACATACCCTGCGGTTTAGGTTGGAAACCACGAAAGGTTAGCCAGTTGATGCGGGAGAGATCTGTTTCAGCCACCCACATCATCTGAATCTGCTTATTTTGCATATTTCTCATCGTTTGCGCCTGGGTGATCTCAGCCCAGAGCAGGATCTTGGCTTCCAATGCACGACCATAAAATTCAGGGGTTACAAACACATCAAAACTTCCATGAGCGGTTGAAAGCAAGGATAAACCGGCAAGGCGTGAATTCCACTCCCAAAGGCAGATATGGTCACGTGCTTCTTCATCGGTATAGAATAACCACCAACCCAGATCTCCGGGGTGGACATAGTAGGCACGGTTATCCGCCTGCCGTCCTGCTGCCAGGAGGGCTTGCATCTGTTCGAGATCATTTTGATCCCGGTAATATCGGGCGGTAATAGTCATGGTTAACTCCATTTTTCTAATCGCAGTGCCTGTTCCCGGAAGATTTTTCCTGGTCAACCCGACCAGGGATCATGTCCAGACCAGGACACTGCCTGGGTATAACACGAACGGCTTGTGGAATGCTTCTTCCGCATTCCGAGCAGGATCATTGTTTGAACTTGTACACAATTTGACATTCGATCATCCTTTACTGTCATCATATTCGGCGGCCATTTCAACTCAGGATCTTAAGAAAAAAAATGGTCAAGGTTTACGCCCTTGGCCATTTTATAGAGTGGATAATAAAAAGACCACGGGCTGAGTGCTCCGTGGTCTGAAATTCTATGCGTATATCTTTTCAGTCAACAGGCGCACTCCGCGTAGGAACAACAAGACCGCTTCCGGCATCGCTGCGTACGCTAATCATGCGGATAAAAGCATTGTTCAACATCAAGTGCGTCTCCTTTCAAAAATTACCTGGCCGGAGCCAGACCAAAAAAATATATCATGACTTAATTTGGGTGTCAAGGTTTTTTTAATATATTTTCAATGTTTCCTGCTTGGAATTTTTAAGATCATTTCCTGCGGTTATCGCGACGATAACCGCGACGACGCGAGCTGGGCTTCTCGGTTTTTTTCGCTTCCTCCTGGACTGGTTTCCTGGCAGCATCAGGCTGAGGTACAGGAGAATGAAGAACTTCCTGGTAAAAATCGTCCAGGAGCATGGTGATGATGGCTGTTTCGTCCTCGTGCTCGGCAAGAGAACGAGCCAGGGGTGCAAAGCGGTGGCTGCGCTCGACCTGTAATTTATCGCGGTTGCGGGAACGGGATTCCAGCAGGGCGATCATCCTCTGCCCGACCAAATCAGCAACGTCTTCATCGGTGGGAAGGGGGCGTTCTTCAATCGGGATCTCATATTGGCGGGCAATTCGATCAAGCATGGTCTTTTCCAGCCGGCTGACAATGGTGATAGCCACCCCACTCCCGCCGGCACGTCCGGTTCGCCCGGCACGATGAATGTAGCTTTCCACCTCGGTGGGAGGTTCGTACTGGATCACATGCGAGAGGTCAGGAAGATCCAAACCGCGGGCGGCCACATCGGTGGCAACCAGGAAGCGAAGTTCTCCGCGACGGATGCGATTGAGGACTCTTTCACGTCCAGCCTGGGAAAGATCAGCGCTGATCTCATCGGCATCGTATCCAAAACGCTGCAAGACCACGGTGATATAGTGCACGCGCGCCTTGGTATTGCAGAAGATGATGGCAGAGGTCGGATTCTCGGTTTCGATGATGCGCACCAGGCTGCGATCCTTATCCATACCTGGCGCCACATAGAAAACATGCTCGGTTTCCGTGACATGAACATGATCACTGCTGAGCGAGATAAATTCAGGATCGTGCATGAATTCAGCTGCAGTCCGCATGACAGAACCAGGAAAGGTTGCCGAGAACATGCAGGTGTGAACCGGACGCCTGGGAAGGTAGCTCTGCACCTGCTGCATGTCCGGATAAAAACCCATGGAAAGCATGCGGTCAGCTTCATCGAAGACAAGCATGCGCAGCTGGTCAAGGTTGAAGGTGCGCTTAAGAAGGTGATCTAAAATCCGTCCAGGAGTCCCGATGACCACCTGGGCTCCACCCTTGAGGGCATCAATCTGGTCCTTATATCCCACTCCGCCATAGACTGCCACACTGCGCAATCCGGCGGGTTCAAGAAGGAGTTCTGCCTGCTGTGTGACCTGGTGAGCCAACTCACGGGTGGGAACCAGCACCAGGGTCTGGGGATGCTTTTTCATTGCATCCAATCTTTCGAGCATTGGCAGGAGGTAGGCACCGGTCTTTCCGCTGCCGGTACGTGCCTGGACCATGACATCTCTCTGATTCAGGAGGTATGGGATGCTGCGTTTTTGCACCGGCATGAGCTCTTTCCAACCTGCACGTCTGACAGCCTGCTGGAGAGCCTGTGGAAGTAAATCGAGGGTCAATTCCTGCCCGATCTCTTGTACTTTTTCTTCTGCATGCTGATCTCTAAAATTCACAAGGAACTCACTTTCCTAAACCAGGGACAACCGGCAACTTGAGGAATAAAACTTCAAGAAGCAAGCGAATGTTTACAAATCTATCCATGCGCTCAATGCTTTGTTCAATATCCATGACTATTTTTTTCGCCTGGGAAAAACCGAGCTGTCTGCCAAGCGCCTGGATTGTTCTCGTCTTATCAATATTTACCAGGGAAACTTTGGAACCGGAGGCAGCAATCATGACGTCTCTCCAGAAAGAGCCCCATATTTCAAGAACCTGGCGGGGGATATTGGTTAATTCCAGCATACCCTCATTTTCATCCTCCTCTTCCATTTCCCTACCTTTCTTCCTTGGAGGTCTTGTTTTGCTTAATTTTTCAGCATAAGCAAAACGTTTGACGCGGTTTGCCGGCAGGAGTTTCACAAGATCGTTCAACCAGGTTTCGCGCTGCTTTAGAAAATCAGGGGAATTTTTAAGACTGATGGCATAACCCGGACGTCCGGCTGAAATATGTGCCAGCAATTCTGCCTCTTCGAGGTCACTGCCATTATGCTGCAGATATTCCTGCAGGTCTTCCACGGTTGGAGTCCGCAGGCGAAGGATCTCACAACGGGAGGTGATGGTCGACAGCAACTGGTCGGGTGTGTCTGCCACAAGAAAGAGTAAAGCCCGCCTGGAGGGTTCTTCAAGGGTTTTAAGAAGAGCGTTTTTTGATTGGTCATTTGCTTCGTGAAATCGACGAAAGACCGCCACCCGGTATTTTCCCTGGTAGGGAGCAAGAGTGAGCCAATGGATAGCCTCACGAATGCTCTCAATTTTAAGTGGTGCTCCTTCATTCTCCGACTGGACAATCAGCAGGTCAGAAAATTGTTTATTCTCAATCTGAATGCAATTACTGCAGGTTAAGCAGGCTTCCCCAGGTTGAGGCGGGTTTTCACAATTAAGCACCTGGGTAAATCGCAGCGCCAGCGTGGTTCGTCCTATCCCGGGAGCACCGGTCAACAGGTAGGAATGTTCAATATTCTCTTTTTGTACCTGGCTGCGAAGCAGATCAACCGCCCAGGTGTGTCCCAAAAGTCCCCAATTTTTCCTGGTCATTCCGCCCCCGCTCGCAAACGGAGATAGGATTCATAGCGTTCAGGATTAATCAGACCGTCTTCAACCGCCTGCTGAACGGCACAATCCAATTCTCCCGGCTGGTGGGTGCAATTATTGAAACGGCAGTGTCTGACCAGTGGGGCAATTTCCGGAAAATAGGCATCCATTTCTTCGGGCTCGGTATCCCACAAGGCAAGGGCTTTTAAGCCGGGGGTATCTCCGATATATCCGCCCCCTGCGAGCGGGATCAACTGCCTGAAATTTGTCGTATGGCGTCCTTTTTTCATGTAGGAACTGATCTCCCTGACCGCCAAACCCAGATCCGGCTGAATAGCATTCAAAAGGCTGGATTTTCCAACTCCGCTGGGGCCGGCAAGGGCGGAAAGCTTGCCTGTCAGATTAGAACGTAATTCTGCCACCCCGCTGCCCTGATTAGCAGAAGTATACAAGACTGGATAACCAAGGGCAGGGTAATGTCCAAAAATAGTATCCGCCTTCTCCAGGGTCACGAGGTCAACCTTGTTGGCAACGATCAATGCCGGGATTTGCTGCATTTCAGCAACAACCAGGAAGCGGTCAAGCATGCGCATATTTGGTGATGGGCTGGCACAGGCAAACACAATTACCAACTGATCCAGGTTTGCCAAAATGACCTGCTGGTATACACCATTTGGGCGGGGATCCAGCCGTACGAAAGAACGCTTACGTTCCTCGACCACTTCGATCATCCCGGAACCATCATCCAAGCGGGTGAATTCCACCCTGTCACCTATGGCTGCGATATCGCCAGTATGACGCCCTTGTTTAAGGCGACCCCGCAGCTGGCAAACAACCTGGTCATCCTCCCCCTGGACTGTAAAAAAACCTGATTGTGCCCTTACTATTAGACCTGTTTCGGTATTCTCTGTCATATGGTATGGAAGATCTTTTTATGGATTGGGTGTTCCGGTAGGTGTAGGCGTGCGAGTTATACCAATAGCAGATTCCCACCAGTAAGCACTTAACGGGCGACCATAGAAATAACTCTCAACGATCCGCCGGAAAATGGGAGCGGCATAATATGATCCCTCACCGCCGTTCTCAACAAAAACCAAAATGGCTATGTCTGGTTTATCATCACGGTTTGCCATTGTATAGCCTCCAAACCAGGCGTGCGGATCGTTGAAGCCTGCCTCAGAAGTACTGGTTTTTCCGGCTATTGGGATATCCAACCCTATAAATCTCTGGAAGGCTGTTCCACGCGAATTCCTGACCACTTCGATCATGGCATCCTGAATCACCAGCAGGTTCTCCGCTGATACGGGCAGGGTGCCATTTACCTCAGGACTGAATTCCAAAGTGGATGTACCGTTCACGTTGACCACTTTTTCAAATACCTGTGGACGATAAAGATTTCCACCATTACCAAGGGCAGCCAAAAAGGTAGCCACCTGCAGTGGTGTTACCTGGAGATTACCCTGGCCGATGGCCAGACTGGTAGCCTCCACACCATCACCAGGAACAGGCACCGCTCCGGGAGATTCGTCGATCTGTCCAATACCCGTGGGAGATCCAAGACCGAAACCAACAGCCATATCTGAAATCGAAGTTGTCAACCCCTGGTCAAAGAGCGTGAGACCAATATGGAAGAACCAGGGGTCACATGAGCGCATCAATCCTTCAGGCAGGGTCAGCAATCCACTGGGTTTCACCTTACAGGTGGTCACTTCCGGGTCAGCAGCCATTTCATCCTGACATTTCTCCCATGTCCAGTCATGCAGGATATGGGTAGCACCGAGTTCGGTGAAATCATACTGGCAATCATAGGTACTTTCAGGTGTAAAAACACCGCTTTCGAGGGCAGCTGACATGGTGATGATCTTGAAGATCGAGCCGAGAGGATAAGTACCCTGTGCCGCCCTGTTAATGAGGGGTTGGTTGAAATCGTTGAACAGGTTGTTTATCCCTGTGTAATTATTGTAATTGGCCGGTTCAAACACATTGGGGTCAAAAGAAGGCGTTGAGGCCATGGCCAGGACGCGACCGGTATCACGTTCCAGAACAACCACGGCACCATTGAAGGCACCCAGTGCTTTTTGTGCATTCAACTGCAGGTCCCGGTCGATGGTCAGGTAGATGGATTCAGCCACGACCGGATCCACTTTTGCCAGATTTGAGAGGATGGTGCCATCCGGAGCGACCACGTACAACGAAGCACCACTTCTTCCTGCAAGATAGGACTCACCATATGCCTCCACCCCACTGGTGCCTATCTTTTCAGCACCGCTGTACCCAAGCTTCCTGTATTCATCCAGGTTTTCAGGTGAAATGAACTGGGTATACCCAACCACATGCGGGGCAATGCCGCCATCAAAGTAATAACGAGCGGAATAATCGAACCACCACAATCCGGAATATTGCGACAGAACTGAGGCCTGGTTATTAAAATTAACTGCTGTTGCCTCTCCCGCTGGAATGTAATCCTGGCTTTCGGTATTCTCCTCATACCAGGCTCTCAGGTTCCCCGCTTTTACACCTGTCAACTGTTCTAAAAGGAAAAACAGGGTTCCTGAAGTTTCCGGGTTGACCTGTGCTGGTATGAAACCTAACGAAACTGCATCTGCCTGGGTGACGATGGCATTTCCGGCACTGTCGTAGATATCTCCACGCGCGGGGGTACGATAATCCACCTGCAATTTGTTTCCACCCTGTAGTTCAGGCAGGATCAAACCGTCATCCCAAAGAATTTTCCATTCACCATCCTCCAGCGTGAGCTGGGCAAGCGGTTCGCGCTGAATATCTCCCAACAGACTACCATGATAGGTGATGCGATAAGCAACCTGGGCACTATTCGGGTTGGTGAGGGCAGAGACTATGGCATAGTCCATGGATGCCACGTTCATGGCATTCAAGGCATCCTTTATCCGTTTGGTGAAATCATCCAGGGAGATGGCATCCCGGCTGACCTGTGCCAACATGGCATACATGCTGGTAAAATCCTCCAGCTTCCAGGCGTCCATGAAGACCTGCATTGAACTTTCCACATTAGGAGCAGGTGTAACCCCCACTTGTGGGGGACGATTGGTGGCGGTTGGTCCACCTGTTGTTGGAGAACAGGAAACCAACAAAATGGTTGTAAGCAAGAGATTGATCAAGATCGTTCTTTTCATTCAAACCCTTTCGATCCCGTCTGCGGCGGTATGTCATCGATCAGTTCCCGGTCATTGAGAATATCCTGCCAGACCGGACAATCATAATTGAGTTCAGCCTGGCACCTGGATGGAACGTCTTCTTTCAAGGTCACATCCATTCTCCTGAACATGCGTACCAGGTGGCAAAGGGGTAAGCCCATCACGCCAGCAAAACAACCCTGCAGGTTTTCGACAGGCTGGAATCCGTCATGCTGGATGGCATAAGCACCAGCTTTATCAAGCGGATCTCCACTGGCAACATAGACATCCATTTCTTCATTGGAGAAATCCCGCATGGGTACATCCACGATACAGATATCTGTCACCATCTGGTTTCCACGCGAACGGCAGAGTGCCAGACTGGTATAGACCTGGTGGGTATGTCCCCGCAACCCTTTCAACATGGAGGAGGCTTCCTGCTTATCAACTGGCTTCCCAAGGATGGCATCTGCGTCGACAACGATGGTATCAGCCGCCAAGAAGAAACCAGAGCCGCCGACTATACGGACGACTTCTTCAGCTTTTTCCCGGGCGAGCCGAATAACATGATCCCAGGGATGTTCACCGGGAAGCAGCGTTTCATCCAGATCGGCGGGCTGCACCTGATAATCAAGCCCGGTCAGGGAAAGCAGCTGCCTTCTCCGGGGAGAGTTGGAAGCCAGGGTCAGACCTGGAAATTTACCCATCCATCGAATTCTAACACACACGGTGAAAATTCTCATTTCTTCATAATCTGTTTTTTGTCTCTTTTTAGATAATGAATTCTCTACTTATTGCCTGTCCCTTTTTCTCCATATCCGTTTGAATTTGCTGGCAGGTTGGGCGGGGACGTTGTACAATGAAGGCATCAAATATGTTACCCGGGAGGTGCTGGTTGGAAGAATTAATACAACGAATCTCAAGAGATGGAAGGAATCTAGGTGGCGGAATCCTGAAAGTGGACGGTTTCATTAATCACCAGGTTGACCCGGAATTGATGGACGCCTGCGGGCAGGAATTTGCACGACGGTTCAAAGATGTGGGTGCCACCAAGGTGTTGACAGCCGAGATCTCTGGGATAGCTCCGGCCATTGCCACTGCATTCCATTTAAAAATCCCTGTTGTTTATGCCCGCAAGAACAAACCGATCACCATGCCTGACCAGGTATTCCTGACACTGGCACCCTCCCATACCAAAGGCAGAATGGTCGAGCTGATCGTTTCACCTGAATTCCTTCAGCATGGTGAGAAGGTATTGATCATCGACGACTTCCTGGCCAGCGGTGCCACGATCCAGGGATTGGTTCGCCTGGCTCAAACAGCAGGATCAACGCTGGTGGGTATCGGCGCATTGATCGAGAAGAGATTCGAAGGCGGGCGGGAAATACTGAGCACCCTGGGTATTCCGATCGAAACACTGGCATGTATCACTTCAATGGATGATGAACAAATCATTTTCGGAGATCATTAAGAAAGGTCTGTATGGCTTTTCCAGAACCGGCGCCGGGCGAGGGTTGTTCACATGGTTGGTGGGCAATATGAGCTTTGCCCTTCCCGTAGATCGTTTGAAGGAGACAACCACCCTGGTTGCTTTTAAGCATCCAAGCCCGGATTATCCTTTTCATGTACTGTTGGTTCCTAAAAGGAAGATCGCCTCCCTGATGGATCTTTCTGATGAAGACCAACTCTTCCTGCTCGATGTGTTCAGCACGGTGCAGGAATTGGTTAAGAGCCACCATCTCGAAGAAGCTGGATACCGGTTGATCGTAAACGGTGGCAGGAACCAGGAATTTGGCATCCTGCATTATCACCTGATCTCTGACAAGGAGTTTAATAAAACAGACTGATGGATTCGATCGCAGTCATTGATTTCGGTTCACAATATGCCCAATTAATCGTCCGGCGGGTACGGGAAGCGCGGGTTTACTGCGAAATGTTCCCGTGGGACGCTGCTCCCGAGGTGGTCCTGGCGTCTGATCCCAAAGGTTTCATCCTCTCGGGTGGCCCGGCTTCCGTATATGCTGATGGAGCACCACAAATCCAGGGTTTCATCCTGGCTTCCGAATTACCGATCCTGGGCATCTGCTACGGGATGCAGGCTCTCAACAAGGCATTGGGCGGAGAGGTTTCTGCAGCCATTGAGAGGGAATTCGGGTCGGCTGTTGTCACTCCCATTATTAATTCTACCTTGCTGCCAGGTCAGCCTTTTCCTGCCTGGATGTCACATGGCGACCGGTTGAGTGAACTGGCAAAAGGATTTATGAGCCTGGCAAAGTCTGAAAACAGCCCTTTCGCAGCCATTGGCGATCCCAGACGGAATTATTACGGTGTCCAGTTCCACCCGGAAGTGCGGCACACCCCGGACGGTGCCGAGATCCTGCGACACTTCGCAGTGGATATATGCAAAACAATACCGGAATGGACAGCTGAAAACATCATTAATGAAAGCGTTGCCAGGATTTGTTCCCAGGTTGGGCAGGAGCGGGTACTGGCAGCAGTGAGCGGAGGTGTGGATTCAAGTGTGGCAACTGCCCTGGTCCACCGGGCGATTGGAGACCAGCTGGTTGCCATGTTCGTCAATACCGGGTTGATGCGCAAGGATGAACCCGAACAGGTGATATCCTCCCTACAAAAGATACTGGAAACAGAACTGGTGACTGTGGATGTCTCAAAAGATTTCCTAAACGGGTTAGCTGGGGTTATTGATCCCGAAGAAAAACGCCACATTGCAGGGGAAAAATTCATCCGAATTTTTGAAAAACAAGCCAGGGACCTCGGCATGCCACCGTTCCTGGTACAGGGAACCATCTATCCGGACGTGGTGGAATCAGCAGCCCCTGAAAGGAACAAGGCGCAGCGAATAAAGACACATCACAACGTGGGAGGACTGCCGGCTGATCTTAGTTTCCAACTGGTGGAACCGCTTCGGTTCCTTTTCAAAGATGAAGTCAGGGAAGTGGGTGAAACCCTTGGATTACCTGAAGAACTGGTCTGGCGGCAGCCATTTCCCGGACCCGGACTAGCTGTACGCTGCCTGGGTGAGGTGACAGCAGAAAGAGTGGCACGTCTACGAGAAGCTGATGCGATCCTGGGCGAAGAACTGGTTAAGGAGAATTTGATCGGCAAAGGCGCGGATACCTCGCAGGCGTTTGTTGTACTTTTACCAGTGCGCTCGGTTGGCGTAATGGGAGATGTACGCACCTACCAGGAAACTGCCGCAATTCGAGTGGTGGTCACTGATGATTTTATGACAGCAGATTGGGTGAGACTGCCTTATGAACTATTAGCACGGGTTTCCAACCGGATCGTAAACGAAGTACATGGCATCAACCGGGTGGTGTATGATATCACCAGCAAACCACCCGCAACGATCGAATGGGAATAATGAACAAAATTATCATTAAGAGCTTTATTTTCACGACCAGCATACTTATCCTGGTGGCACCCTGGATGGTTCATGCACAGGAAGCCACCCCACAGGGTATGCTTTTTAATTTGAGAACCTCCGCCTTTCCCATCATCCAGTTTTCGATGGATGCCAGGGATATTGATGGAAATATCATCACCGGACTGCAAAAAGATGATGTCACCATCCTGGAAGATGACCAGGAATTACAAGCCAGCGAGGTTAAGGCTTATGATCCCGGACTTGAGTTCGTGGTGGGAATAAATCCGAACTTCAGTTTTGCCATCATGGATGCCCAAGCCAGATCACGATTGGACAAGATCAAGGATGCACTTACCAAGTGGTCTGGTGATCTAACACAATCATCGAACCATGCATACAGCCTGGTTACTCCTGACGGACCAACCTCCTTCCACGTGAAGGACCTGAATTCATGGTTGACAGGCCTGGCAGCATGGCAACCGCCGATGAACACGATGGAACCCAGCCTGGATATCCTTTCCCAATCCATCGACCTGGCTTCCACATCCCTGCTGGAACCCGGCGCGAGACGGGTTGTCCTGTTCATCACACCCCTGGCGGAAACAGATGATATCCCAACCCTGGAATCACTGACAGAACAAGCCAGGCAATTGGATGTGCATGTTTTTTTGTGGGTTGTTGCTCCGCCAGATACAGGACTCACAGGCGGATTAATTGCCCAGCAGAAGTTAGCCGATCAAACCGGTGGAACCCTGGTCTTGTTCTCTGGTAATGAAAACCTTCCGGACGCAAAGGAATCCCTGGTTCCCCTGCAGACCAGCTACCGGGTGATATACAATTCTGGTATACGTACATCGGGGGCACATACAATCTCTGTGAAGTTGAAAACTGATGGAGAGCCGATAATCCTGGGAGCACTTAACTTAAGCCTGGAAATTGAAGCTCCGAATCCGATCATGGTGTCCCCCCCAAGCCAGATCCTCAGACAGTATCCCGCCAGTGGAGAATTTGATCCGGAAAGCCTGACCCCCAGATCACAACAGATCGAGATTATCGTTGAGTTTCCAGATGGACATCCACGCCTGCTGACCAGTACAAGCCTGCTGGTGGATGGAAAAGTAATTGCGACGAATACAGCTGAACCATTTAACGTATTCACGTGGGACCTGTCTCCCTATACCTCTGAAAGCAGGCCCGAATTGCAGGTAAAGGTTGTGGATTCACTCGGCCTGGAAAAAACCAGCATCTCCATTCCAATCTCCATCACAGTGGAAAAAGCACCTTCCACATTGGAGATCTTCTACCTGAACTACAAGCAATGGATCTTTTTGGCTGCAGGGCTGGCAGCTGCACTTTTGTTAACCTGGAGATTGGTAAGGCTTTCAAGGCTTTTGAAGAACAAACGTTTGGAAAGAATCCGCGCTGCAGGTCCATTACCCCTGGGGAATGAATATCCTTCATCCAAAGGCAAAGGGAAGGAGATTCCCGCCAGCCTGGAACCGTTTCCAACTGGAGGATCATCACCTGCCCAGCAACGGATCCCTGTGGTGGATAAAGAGATCCGCATAGGTTCCGACCCCAGACAGGTAAATTATGTACTGGAGGATGCTTCGGTTGGGGAATTACATGCGCTCATACGCAAAAATGGGGAAACTTTTCTGCTTATCGATATGGGATCGGTTTCCGGCACATGGGTGAATTATGAACAGCTGGATGAGGAACCCAAGCGTTTATTTCATGGTGATATCATTCACATCGGCAGACTGGGATACCGCTTTCAATTAAGTCAACCCGGGGATCAAAAGGAGCCGCGGATCATAAAGCTGGATGCGGATCTTTAAAAATTAAACTTTCCAAGACCAATGAGTATCAGCATGTGACCACGCAATCCAGGGTGAGGGTTCTGTATTTTTAACACCCTGTTTCCTCCGGTTGACATCTGCAGTCAGCGGGTGGGAAATTTCCATCCTTCGCCAGGTCTTCTTTAATAGATCTCCTGCGCATCTGGCGGCAAGCCCTGTACGTGATGCAGGTGGGCAGTCACGCGTTGATCCTCAGCGAGAGAGTATTCAACGCCAAGGTGTGCCCCCACCTGGAGAGAAGCGGAGCGGAAAAGACCACACATCGTGAACAGTGCATTCCAGATCTCATCTTTATTCGCATTTGGATATGTTTTAAGAAGCTGATCCCACCTTTCAGAGTCGAGATACTGTTCCATGTATTTCCCAAATTTACCGGGATTGCACTTGAAGCCTGTTCCCACTCCAACCAGCCATGTCAGCATTTTCATCAATTCAATGCGCATGATCATATTCATCATATGAAGGGCATAGAGTATCTCCTGGCGCCACAATTCCTTGGCAACATAGGTGCTTACCCACCAAAATTCGTTGCAACAATCAGCATACACTCTGGCTGAAGGCGGTTTTGGTAAATATCCATTCTCGCTGGGTGGGTCAAGGGAGGGAATGATCCCATCCTTATCCAGCAGCAGGACTGCCAGATCGTCCTGGAGCACGTCATCGATCATGGAGAGGGGAAAAATTCCAAGATCGATGCGATTTCCATCCATGAACTGCATCAGGTAACTGAAACGTCCATCTTCGGATGGCGGCGGGTCCTGCATGTCATCCGGCATTTGCAAGATCATGAGATCGCCGAATCTTTTGATCCATTCAAGGTTCCTGTGGAAGGGACCTGGTTCAGTCACCAGATAGACAATATCATAATCCATGAATATGTCCCCGGGAGCATTCGGGTTGGCACGCGAGCCATTCATGATAACGGCACGGATACGATCATCCTCTCTGGCAGTGTTAATAATTAGATCGAACATTTCTTTTTCGGTGCGCATATTTCTTCCCTCACAAAAGCAACTTTGAAATCCTGTTGTCTGTTAAATCCGGTTGGGAATCTTGCAAAAGATTAGCTGAACCAACATTCATTTCAATTATAAAAGAATCGTTACAGATTGGGAGTCACCGAATATGTGCCCTGAAACCTGTTCCACATGATTG
>Ga0209324_10000646_pt1 | contig 24075 bp, 21 predicted proteins | sample Rifsed19ft3_FD_184015 | JGI IMG/M metagenome (GOLD analysis project Ga0209324, IMG submission 184015) | Soil microbial communities from Rifle, Colorado, USA - sediment 19ft 3 (version 2) | ecosystem: Environmental > Terrestrial > Deep subsurface > Rock core/Sediment | place: Rifle, Colorado...
ATTTCTGATTATTTATTGTAGAGGTGTATTCAACGAGATTAAATACTAATAAACCATTAGTCTCAATACTGGAATCAATATAGGTGCTTGGAGTATAAATATTAGTGAGACGTCTATCTTTTATAGTCCTTTTCCGCCCATTTTTTTCAACTATTTTGTCGTATTGGTCGTAAATAGCAACAACAAAATTATTATTTATCAATTTGCCAATGTGTTCATCCAATGCATAGTCTGGAAAGCCAATGCCATATGGATTTTGGGATGAATGAGGCTTTTTTCCGTTTTTCAGATAAATGGACATTCCCAATATCTCATGTATCTCCTCTAAATTTTTGATATTTCTTGGATGCTTGTTAATTCCATATATTTCATAAAATCCACCGGCCATTAATAACACTACTGAATGCTCTCCATATTTTTGTACAAGGTCATCTTGAGCCTTGAAATATAACTCAAACATATTTGTCATTATATTATTTATACTTTAAATACGGGGGATACGGGGGATATCCCCCGTAAGCCCCCTTACACTACGGGAATATCCCCGTAAGCCCCCTTACACTACGGGGGATATCCCCCGTAAGCCCCCTTACACTATATGATTAAATACGGAATATCCCATTAGCCGTTACCCATATTCATATGTCTTTCTTAAATATTTTAATATTTTAATATTTTAACATGATCGGAAAAATATATACTCAACAAAAAAATATATAGCCGATACTGCTGCAAATCGCAAACATATTGGATTAAAGTTCCAAAAAGGCATCCAGACGTGTATCTAAAAAGGGAGCCAAACGGGGTTCAAAAGGAGTTCAAAAAGGCATCCAGACGTGTATCTAAAAAGGGAGCCAAAAGGGGTTCAAAAAAGACATCTAAAAAGGAGTCAAAGGGGGTTCAAAAAAGATATCCAGACGTGTAGCTAAAAAGGATGCCAAAAGGGTTCAAAAAGAGGCTCTAAAAAGAGTTCAGGTTCAATTAGGGAGAAATTTGAAACTAATTTGACAATTTTTGTTCCATTTATTGTACCACGAGATAGATTTACAGATGACCAATTATAAAAGATACAGGAGATGATGTTTAAAAGTTATAGAGGGAAATTTGAAGCGTTTAACATCACATTTGATTCAGAGGCAATGAGTTTCAAGAACAAAAAACATACTACCCAAAGGTAGATAGTGCTGAATTGAGTGCAAGAATAAGTGAGAACATTGATATTTCTCATATTGTGTGTCCTATTGTCAAAAAGGTAAAGAGTTTTTTATAAGTGAATCAAATTTTCCAAAAGAATTTTTATTTTTATTTTAATTTTTAAAAAATTGATAAATTAAAATAAAAAGTTTAGAATTGCAATGCGGTCGGGAAAACCATTTAAAACCTTACCAATTTCTACTCAGACTGTAATGGCCTATTCAAATTGTTCATTTAATATTCGGAACATTGAGAGAAAACTGGAGGCTACGTGTATTGAAAATATACCGACAAAGAAATTTTGTGGTGAGGATGGAAAGATTTATTTTAAAAAGACATTAAAGATTGATTTCAGGAATCAAAAGACCTATTTAATATGTGTTAAAGGCAAAATGATTACATTAAAATTATTTCCAAATGGTAAACTACATTTAACAGGCTGTAAAACATTAGAACATCAACGGTCAGCCATTATAACCTTAATAAATGCCATACGAAAGGCGCATTCATCTCTCGAGCCAACATTTTTAAAGGCTGATGGACCTATTAAAATAATATTGGATGTTGTAATGGTAAACGTGGATTTCAACATTAACTTTTGCATTAATCAAAGGAATTTGGATAAATTGCTGCAAAACAATGCGACGGATTTTTATACTATTTATGAATCCTCTATTAACAATAGTATCAATATTAAATTGGACTATGATGAGCCATTGAATAAAAAATATGAACAGATAACTATTCAGGGGTCTATTGAAAAGCCGAAAATTTTGTTTTCAACAACGGATGTTTGCAATGAGTCAAAAACGAATGGGCGCCGGACGCATACTTTTTTGGTCTTTACAAGTAGCAAGGTTATTTTTTCTGGAAGATATTATGACAATGAAATGGAAATTGCCTATAAAAAATTCAATAAATTTATTATTGAAAATAAAAAGAAGATTGAATTTAGTGAGAAAAAAGCGAGTTTTAATTTCAATAATATAAAGTGCATTGAGAATCCTATTAAAATCGAATATGATGCAAATCTATTTAAACAAGTTGTAAAATAACTAATGGATAATAAAATGCTTGTTCATATTGGAATGGAGTTGCTCATATACGGAGCAACCACCTATTATTATCATAATCAGATTATTGAACTCAAAAAACAAATTGAACATATTAATCAAATATTGGCAACGTTTGAGGACCAAATAAAATATATATATATGGCCCAAAAGGGGTCCAAACAAATTACCCTTGTTCCTCCGCCCGTAGAGGAACCTCAACAATGCAAAAGGCCTTCTCTTCCTAAAAAGGCAGTTCCTAAAAAGGCCGCTGTTTCCGAAAGTGAAATTGATGATTCGGATCTGGACCAGGCTCTTCAAAGTGAACTTGAAAGGGTATCTAAAAAGGAATAGAATTAATGGATAATATGAAATTATGGTGTGATAAATATTGGGGACATTTACATGAACTATACAAAGTATTTGTTATGAAATGCAATGAAAATAAGGTTGACTGGTACAATAACATTTCATTTGAAGAGTTTGTTGTATTTGTTTATAATAATTCCAGCAAGTTTATCAATAAATGGGATTACGGGGGATATCCCCGTAATCCCCCTTACACCAAAATGATTACTGGGATATCCCCGTAAGCCCCATTACACCAAAATGATTACGGGGATATCCCCGGTTAGCCCCTTACACCAAAATGATTACAGGGGATATCCCCGTTAGCCCCCTTACACCAAAATGATTACGGGGGGATATCCCCCGTTAGCCCCCTTACACCAAAATGATTATGGGGGATATCCCCGGTTAACCCCTTACACCAAAATGATTAATATTACGGGATAATTCCAGCAAGTTTATCAATAAATGGGATTAAACCCATTTACAATTTTGTTTTAATAATGGGTAAAACAAAATTAACAGGAAAAGATACGGGGGATATCCCCCGTAAGCCCCCTTACACCAAAATGATTAATATTGAAGATGAGGCTTGTTCAAGGCTCGATAAATATGACGCTGAGGAATGTCCATATGTGCCGGACATGCAGGAAATATGTGAAGATATTTATGATTCTTTAAAGGCCTATTGCGAGTATTATGATGTATCTTTATTGGAAAACTGTTATGCGTGTCATTTGCTCGATTTTATCAACGTAATTAAAGATAAATAAAATATTACGGGGGATATCTCCCGTAAACCATATCCCGTTATGGGCCAAAATGATTATTGAAAATGAGGCTTATTCAAGGCTCGATAAATATAACACTGAGAAATGCCCATGTGCCGGACATGCAGGAAATATGTGAAGATATGGTGTAAGGGGCTTACGGGGATATCCCCGTAATAATTAAAGATAAATAAAATATTTATCTTTAATAAATGGCATTAGTTTTTGGTGTTTTAGCAGGCTATATTATTGGCAAATCCGTCGCTGCTCAAAAAGCAACTGTAAAGGAATCACTTTATAACAGTATAAATACATCTATTATTTCAAATGTATTAATAGATAATGAAAGTATAACCTCAACTTCAACATATTCTAATCAAACAATAACCATAAATTTAAATAATTGTTCAACAACGTTAAATCTAAGTCAAAATTATACAGGGAGTTTGAAATTATTGGCAAGCATAAATACACAAATGTTTTCACAAATATCAGATACTTTACAATCTAAAATTCAAAGCAATCTTGAGAGTGCCATTGCTCAAGAAAATTCTAAACTAATCGCGGCTCTTGGTGGATCACAATCCTCAAATATGACTCAGGATATAAAAAACAAGTTAAAAGACACTATTGAATCTACCGTTACACTTAATACTATACAAAAAATCTATGCTTCAACATGGAATAGTCAAACCGTATCTATTACATGTATAAATTCAACAATACCTTCAACAAATATAAATCAAAACATTGTTATTGATATGACTATTCAAAATTTAATAGGTCAAGTATTATCCAATTTTATGGACAACACAACAGTTGCGGATTGGGTAAATTCAGAATCTGGTAAAATAACCCAAAAAGAGGCCGGTTTATCAGCCACCGCAATAACAATAATAGTCTTGGCCATTATCTTTGTAATTTTATTAATACTCGGCATCGGCCTTTATTTCGTCTTTAAAAAGTAAATGTCTCACAATACTTTTTGCTTTTTCATTCATTGTTTTACATAAAATTTTTAATTGTTTCTTTTCAAGATCTCCCTCCAAATGTTCCTTTAAATAATCCTCAATAGCATCTTTGGAAAGTAATCCAACAAGTTTGCCGATATCTTTTTCGTCCACATTGCCAATTTTGCTCACAACATTATCATAACGCTGTGGTGTCACATATTCCAACGCTGTTGTAATTATCTTTTCAAGTGCCTGATCGTAATCAACATTAATCTTCTCTTTTGGAAAGGCCTGTTTCTCACTAAATGTCTGATTTTTGTCTTTGAGCATTATTCTCGAGCCATTACTAAAGTATTTTGGTTCTACCGGTTTGAGCACATGACCCTCCCGTTTGTTTTCCAAAAGGTCTGACAATCCAAAATAAAAAGGGATTGTTGTGATATCGCTTTTATGTTCTCCTGACCATTTCAACACATTGTTGAGAGTTCCGCGAAAAAGAATTCTCCCATATATTAGGCCAACTTTATCAAACAATTTGATTGCCTCATCATAATTGAGAAACTGACCATCGGCCTTTATATCAAAGGCGAAAAACTCATGATATGGACAATAGTTTATTCCCTTTTGAATAGGTGTCTCCTTACTTTTGATCCCTGGATAAAAGCCACCAAATAACTCTCCATAAACAATAATATTTTTGGCATTTGTATAGTGAAAAATTTGAATAATTTTTTCACTATATTTTTCAATGACATTACTACAATTATAAAAGGCCTTTTCTTCATCTTTGCCTATAAAGGCTGTTCGCTTGGCAATTTTAACCTCCTTTCCATCGGTAAAAAAGGAGAAATTCGCGCCATGAACCTTTTCCATCACCACCCATTCTATTTCTGCCGAAAGAGTTGCACATATTTGATCAACATATTTTTGTTGATAGGAATTTTCAATAGAACAATACTTTTTAAAGTCCATTCTTTTATTTTTTTCATTTATTTTTCCTCAAAATCAGTTTTAGGCCTTTGCGTATTTTTGTTGAAAGGAATTCAATAAGTCCATTCTTTTACTTTTTTTTCCTCAAATCAGTTTTAAGAGTCTTGGATCAATATAGTAAAAACCTATTTTATAATCGGCGTATTTCACTGTAGCCTTTTGAAGATAGACCTTATCGCCTTTTGTTGATTCAAACCAAAAATACTTGCAAAAGAGGTTATTTGTTCGCCATTCCTGACCCTTTTTAACTTTGATTATTTTTTTGTTTATTTGTTTCTCATTAATTTCTACATAGGCCCCGTGATCACCAATGACAATGCGATCATACCCATTTGCAATCTTTTCGCCAGTTGATTTGAAATAAATTCTTTTATCGGAACCACCAGCCTTTAGAGTTAATCCCTTTTTATAATGCTCACGAATCCGTTGACTTGCAATCTTTCCCAAAACTCTAAACTTACCATTCTTCTCCTCGATCAACAGTTGCTGTTCAATCTGTTCCGCGGACATTTTGATAAAAGATAACCGTTGAGCCATTTTCAATCTCTTTTTTGTCGTTTTTAAAAATCAATTTCTATCCCCCCGGCGAAAAATGGTTTAAAGGATTTATTTCTTTAAACCATTTTTCGCATAGCCGTATATTGAAATAAAATTGATTTTAATAAATTAAAAATTCAAAAAGAATAAATGCTTATTCCAGTCAGATGCTTTACCTGTGGAAAACCTATTGGACATTTACAAGAAGACTTTAACAGACTGGTCGCCAAATATAATAATACCGATGCATATACTTCAAAACTAAAAGCATTTGAAAAATTGGGGATTGAAAAATATTGTTGTAAAATTGCATTATTTACATATCCAGATATCGTCGATACTATTCTAAAATATTCTTCTTTCAAAAAAGAATACTATATGCAAACATATGATGAACCTGAAGAGGAGATAAAAAAAGATATTTTATGCCTTAAAGAGCCTTGTAATGACTCTGAGGAAGAATCTGAAGCAGACAAATTTGATGTTGAGCCAAAAGAAAATTCTGATGAAACAGATTCTGAAACAGAGGAAAAGAAAAAACTCATCGTTGAAGAAGGCGAGGAAGACGAAGAAGAGGTTGATGAAGACGAAGAAGAGGCTGATGAAGACGAAGAGGCTGATGAAGAAGAGGCTGAGGAAGACGAAAAAGAGACTGAAGACGAAAAAGAGACTGAAGACGAAAAGGCTGAGGAAGACGAAAAAGAGACTGAAGACGAAAAGGCTGAGGAAGACGAAAAAGAGACTGAAGACGAAGAAGAGGCTGATGAATGGGAGAAAGATTAAGGCTTTACGTTTCAGAAAGAAATTGACTTTACATTGTGTGAATCCCAAAATTCACACAATGAATCTTGAATACATTGATTGTTCCGGCCAATGGCCCATCTCAAGAGGTCATCTGAAAACCTTAAAGGCCTTTGAGAAATATCCAAATTTAAAGAGATTGAATTGTTCATTTAATGCAATAGAGTCTCTTGATGGCTTGTTTAAATGTTCAAAATTAAAAATGTTAAATGTATCAAGAAATAACATTTCTCTGGAACAAATCAAACTTTTGAAATGTCTGAAAGAATTGTTGTGCATTGGATGTGGACTTTATCAGTTGCCTATTTGTCTAAACAACCTTACAACGATTGATTGCAGTGACAATAGCATTACGAGTTTAGAGTGTTTGTCAGAATTTAAAGAATTAAAATTCTTGAATTGTAGTAAAAACAAATTGAATAGGCTTTGTATTCCTCGCAGACTGGAATATTTAATCTGCAACCATAACCAGATTGAAGAATTAGAACTGGAAGAAGACTGCAAGCTGAAAATTCTACATATCGCATACAATGATACCCTTTTTGAGATTCCTGATAAACTTGGCAATCTCAATTTGTCATTATTGGACATTACATGCTGTTGCCTATATGAACTTCCAAAGGCTCTATCCAAACTTGATAAAAATTTATTTTTCTACGCATACGGTAATTTTTTCCCCTCAAATTACCCAACGACTTGGAAGAAACTGAGAAAATTTTTAAGTCTGAATGCAACAAAACATGTCCCAAATGTTTAAATCAATGTGCTGATCCTTTGGCGTGTAGGACTTTGGCTCCAAGACCAGCATAATGGCCAAAAAATTGATTTTATAGGAACCGCTGATTTGAAATCACAAACAATGTCTACTTTTAATTCCGAACCTGTTCACACTTTGATGTGCAATAAAAAGGATTGTTCCGAATGTTCCAAACCTGCTCACAAACCTATTGACACAACAAAACGAGAAATGTTTATCGCTGATGTAAAGGAGTTGTTTACTGTTTTGACTGAAGCAGTTGAAACATATTGTGATTTGCTAAACTGTTGGAAGAAAATTGACAGAGAACCTTCAAAAAACTTGTATATCAGATTTTATGAAAATCTTTTCATGGAATCTCATGAGTATCAGTGTGATGTTGAGATTATCTCAATGATTGAACAGTGTGTACGGTTGAACAAAGAGGTTCAACGACTGCGAGAAAAAATTGCGGAAATAAAATTCAAAAATTCCTTGATGTGAAACAAAAATAACGCATGTTCCAATTCAAATCACTGTAATAGTCAAAATTGAATTTCTTGGAACCTAATTGTAGGAATCTAAAAATATGAAACATTTTAAAGGTAATCTTGTTTACCTTTCAAAAGAGGAATTGGCTGAATTGAAGTCTTATACGTTCCCAGTTTATGGAACATTTGAGATGGCAGAGGCCTTTTGTTCAAAAGCAAACATGCTTATTAATTTGAGAACACTTACTCTTTTGGGTTCTCGTTGGAGACACAATAAATATGGACGTCTTTTTATTTCGAAGATTTCTGTTCTGAGCACGTTGGAATTTTTTGATTGTTCCTTTTGTGGTCTTAGAAAACTTGATTCTCTCTGTCATCTGAAAAACTTGAAAATCTTAAATTGCTGTGGGAATAAGTTGAAAGCTCTTCCTTCTGACCTTTGTCTTCAAAACTTGGAAGAGTTTTATTGTTCTAATTGTGATCTCAAAGAACTTCCTTCTCTCTGTCATCTGAAAAACTTGAAAATTCTAAATTGTTGTAGGAATTACGATTTGACATTTCTTCCTTTTGACCTTGGATTTTTACAAGCATTGGAAGAGTTGAATTGTTATCATTGTGATCTCCAAGAACTTCCTTCTCTCTGTTATCTTAAAAACCTAAAAATCCTTGATTGCAGTTTGAATCATTTAAAATCTTTTCCTGTAAACCTTGGACTTTTACAATCCTTGGAAAGGATTGATTGTTGGGGTTGTGATTTCCAAGGACTTCCTTCTTCTCTCTGTGAATTGAAAAACTTGAAAATCCTTGATTGCAGATTCAATGGGTTAAAATCGCTCCCTTCTGACATTGGTCTTCTTCAAAACTTGAAAGAGTTTGATTGCAGCCACAATCAGCTTTCTTCTCTTCCTTTTTCTCTTGGAAATCTTTCAAATCTCAAGAGATTTTATTGTCACAACAACAATCTCTCTTCCCTTCCATTTTCTATTTGTCATCTTTCTCCAAATCTCAACATCCGGTATTCCGACAATCCTCTTCTTCCTGAAATCCCTCAAGATTGTTGGACAAACCTTTTAATTTATTTGAAAGAGAAAGCAGTAGAAGAGTTTTAAAACACACGTGTGAAAGCAACAAAGAAAAGAACATAAAGAAACAGTGGTCGAAGTAAATAAATTTCAAACATTAGAGTTGTAAATATAAATTTACAACTTTTTTTCTTGCAGAAAACTGATATTTTAAAAATTCGTTTGCGTTGGTTTTAACCAATGCAAACGTCTACCGAATATTCCAAACCAGTTCACAATCCTTTGTGCAATAAAGAGGCAGAGATTTTTGTTTTTAAGTTAGATTCTCAAAAGACATTGAGATACCTTGATATTTCAGATTCTCAAGAGATTTTGATAAATCTTAATATTTCAGGTTATCCCTTAAAGTCAAATAGATATGGTGCTTTTCTTCTTTCGAAGATTTCTGTTCTTTTGAAATTGAAAAAGCTAAGTTGTTACTATTGTGATCTCCAAGAACTTCCTTCTTCTCTCTGCGAATTTAAAAACTTGAAATACCTTGGTTGCGGTTGCAATAATTTGAAATCTATTCCTTCTGACTTTGGACTTCTTCAAAACTTGAAAGAGTTTTGTTGTTCCATTTGTGATCTCCAAGAACTTCCTTCTTCTCTCTGTGAATTGAAAAACTTAAAATTCCTTGATGTCAGTCACAATAAGTTGAAATCTCTTCCTTCTGATATTGGACTTCTTCAAAAGTTAGAATTTTTTTATATCCAAGACAATCAACTTGAATCTCTTCCTTTTTCTCTTGGAAATCTTTCCAATCTCAAGACATTTCATTGCGACAACAACCATCTCTCTTCCTTTCCATTTTCTCTTTCCAATCTTTCTCCATATCTCAACATCTGGTATTGCGACAATCCTCTTCTTCCTGAAATCCCTCAAGATGGTTGGACAAACCTTTTAATTTATTTGAAAGAGAAAGCGGTGGAAGAGAGGCTCAAATATGTGAAAGCAGCAAAGAAAAGAACATAAAGAAACAGTGGTCGACGTAAATAAATTTCAAACATTAGAGTTGTAAATACATATTTACAACTTTTTTTTCTTGCAGAAAACTGATATTTTAAAATTCGTTTGCATTGGTTTTAACCAATGCAAACGTCTATCGAATATAAAAAGAACACAGATAGTTCATTTACGAAAATGGTTGATCCACGAAGAGAACCATGGAGACATATGTCTATTTCTTGTGACAACGAAAAATGTTCTATTTGTTTGACGAGACCAAAAAGACCTGTTCATGTATTGGATTGCGATGACAATGGGTGTTTTATCTGTTCAATTTTGCGCAGTCTAAATCATATTACAAAATGCGTCGTTGAACAATGTTCAACCTGTGAAAAATTATGTCATGACAATTTAAATCCAAAACATGACGCAACAAAATGTTCTATTTGTCAGACTGCATTCAACACAGTTTTAAATGCTATTCACTCTGATGACAAAGGCCTTTATTTCGCAAGTGTTAAAAATATACATTTTGTCATGACATGTACAATCAAAGATTGTCCTATTTGTGTAGAACTTTTGACAGTCCTAAGGCTCTGTCGTGTTATTTGAAAAAGGTTCAATGGAAAGGTGTATGATACGTTGATTTGAATTCTGAAAAAGACCCATTTGTAGTCCCGACAAGTTTAGATGTGGTCAAAGTACAAACCCAATGTGTAGCATAATCAATACAAATAAAATTTATATTGATTTTAAAAAATAATAATTGTCAAAATAAAAATGTATAAGATTTTCATTGTAATGGAATACACATAGTATTTTAGAACACATTAAACCACGTCTTTTTAAAACTTTTCTTGGAGTTATATTATGTTAAAAATCACAAGAGTATCATTGGGAATTGAAAGTTTATGACATTCCATCAAATGAAAAAGATTTTGTTGAGTATGGTTCTTTTGTATATAAGGATTCTGTTGTAATTTGGCTTACCTCTGCAATTTTAGAATAAAATTCTTTGTCTAAACATTGTAGTGGAGTCTTATGTTATGGCTAACGGGATATGCAGGCGATGAATTTTTAAAAATATTTGAAATCTGCCACAAAAAGGAGTTAAAAAAATTTCAGAGATGGTTTCTCCTTTCCCTTTGACTTTTTCCAATTTTTCGGAAAAAAAGTCTTATCAACGTGAAAAATTGATTTTTCAAAACTGTTGTGTAGGAATCACAAAAAACATGAAACATTTCAAGGGTGATCTTTCTTCTCTTTCAAAAGAAGAATTGGCCGAGTTGGTGTCTTATGAACATAGAAAAAATGGGATTGCGAATAATTTTTGTTCAATGGTTGATTCTCTTGTAAATTTACAACACTTTTCATTGAACCGCAATAAAGATGGTCCTCTTATTTTTTCAAAAATTAATGTGTTGGACAAATTGACATTTCTTGATTGTTCCTTTTGTGAACTCAAAGACATTGGCCCCGTCTGTCATCTGAAAAACTTGAAAATCCTCAATTGCAGTTTTAACGAGTTGAAATCTCTCCCTTCCAACCTTTGTCTTCTTCAAGCCTTGGAAAAGTTAGATTGTTGTAATTGTGATCTCGAACAACTTCCTTCTTCTATTTGTCATCTGAAAAACTTGAAAATCCTCAAATGCAATTATAACAAGTTGACATCTCTTCCATCTAATATTGGGCTTTTGAAAGAATTGAAGGAACTTTGTTGCATCAACAATTATATTTATTCTCTTCCTGATTCAATTGGAAATCTTTTCAATCTTAAAACATTGTTTTTCTATAATAATAAAATCTCTTCCATTCCATTTTCTTTTTCCAAACTCTCCAAAAATCTTCACATTTGGTGTACAAATAATTTACTTTGTCCTGAAATTCCCAATGATTGGGAAAACCTTTTAGTCTATTTGAAAGAGAAAGAGGTGAAAGAGGTTCAAAACAAATATTAAGTTTTGGACAAACGGCACATCAAATAATACTTGAGGAACTTGCCAGCGGTTCTTGGAAAACAAAGGTTCCAAAACTCACTATTAAGGATGTTGAAGACAATACAATGCTTTTACTACATGATTTATTTTATCTTTTTCACGGAATATGGGCTTACGTGGGATATTACGCATCAAAGACTATATTTTACAACAATGGATTAACGGTCTATACCTGAACACTAATATTTTAAAATTAATATAATTTGTTATATTAATTATGAACACCCTTAATATTTCTGATATTATTCTTTTGGGCAACTATTTTAATGCTCATACAATTGAAAACCTGAATAAAATAATAGAATCATATAACGTTGGAACAATGACCCCTGATAAGGCTTGGGAAAAATATAAAATTAACCTGAATGAAAGATTTGAAAAAGATGATTCCGCTCCAAAACACGCCTCCTCTTTACCTCAAGAGTTTATAGAGGCTGATCCTACTATTGAAAAAACATATTTAAATTGGATTATTCTCAGTTATTTACGTGGTGGGATTAAGAAATTTGTAGATATAGCCTCAAGAACGGGTATAGCCCTGCAAAAATATAATTTTTTAAAGGGTAAACATTTAAAATTGACATCAATTGATAAATTTTGTGGAATTGTGGAATGTACAAAATTAATAGAAAAAATAAATAAACACGGAGATACTGTAATAAATAAACAACAAATACCAGGTTTAGAGGATTATTTGGGTGGATTTACAGATGAATTAAAGACGTTTGAGATAGAGTATAAAGTGGAAACAAAAGAGTATGAGAAATTAGTGGATAATGATGAGGTATTAATAGTTCATCCATTGACTGAACAGGCCTCTCGCCAGTATGGACAGAGTACAAAATGGTGTGTATCTGCTGATAAGGGTAATATGTTTGAAGAATATAATAAAGATGGACCATTGTATATGTTTATTCCCAAAAAAAAACAATATTTATCTGAGAAATATGCAATACATATAAAAACTAAAAACTTTATGGATGAAAAAGATAAACCTGTAAAGGTGGGCTGGTTATTTCAAACGAGATTTTCAGATTTATTAAAGGCTAAAGATAAAACAAGTAAGGAATATAAATTTATAAAAAAATTAAACGTGGAATCAAAAGATAAAAATTTTAACCTATTATTTGTTCCAGAAGATGAACAAACAAGGGAAATGGTATTGAAGGCCGTAGAACAAGAAGGATATGCTCTGCAATTTGCAAACGAAGAATTTAAAAATGATAAAGATATAGTCTTGGCGGCCATAAAACAAGAAGGATATGCTCTACAATTTGCAAGCGAAAAATTAAAAAATAATAAATATATAGTTTTGGAGGCTGTTAAACAAAATGGATATGCTTTGGAATTTGCAAGCGAAAAAATTAAAAATGATAAAGATATAGTCTTGGTGGCCGTAAAACAAGCAGGATATGCTCTACAATTTGCAAGCGAAGAATTAAAAAAAAATAAATATATAGTTTTGGAGGCTGTTAAACAAGATGGATATGCTTTGGAATTTGCAAGCGAAAAAATTAAAAATGATAAAGATATAGTCTTGGTGGCAGTTGAACAGAGCGGGCCTGCTCTGAAATTTACAAGTAAAACATTACAAAATGATAAAGATATAGTCTTGTTGGCTGTTAACCAAAACGGGCTTGCGCTGAAATATGCAAGCGAGAAATTACGAAATAATAAAGATATAGTCTTGGCGGCCATAAAACAAAATGCATATGCTCTGCAATATGCAGGAAAAAAATTTTAAAATTATAAGGATATATTTGCGGTAGTTAAATAAAATAAAATGGCACGGTGGTTTAAAGGTTAAAATGTTTACACATCAAAAGACTATATTTTACAACAATGGATTAACGGTCCATACCTGAACGTGAATATTTTATAATTAATATATTTTATTATATTAATTATGTACACCCTTAATATTTCTGATATTATTCTCTTGGGCAACTATTTTAATGCTCATACAATTGAAAACCTGAATAAAATAATAGAATCATATAACGTTGGAACAATGACCCCTGTGGAGGCTTGGAAAATACATAAAGGTAAACTATTAAAAAGATTTGAAAAAGATGATTCCGCTCCCAAAAATGTCACTTCTTTGCCACAGGAATTTATAGAGGCTGATCCTACTGCTAAACAGAAATATTTAGAGTGGATTATTATAGGTTATTTACGCGGTGGAATTAAGAAATTTGAAGATATAGCCTCCAGGACATCCATTGCCCTAAGAAAATATGAATATTTAAAGAAAAATAAAACATTATCGAAAATTGAACAATTCTGTGGAATTGTAGGTTGTGAAAAGATTGTTAAAAAACGAAATAAAAAAGGAGAAATGGAGGATAAAGAGATACAAATAGCAGGTTTAGAGAATTATTTGGGTGGATTTAAAGATGAATTAAAGGAATTTGAGATAAAGTACGAAGTGGAAACAAAAGAGTATGAAAAATTAGTAGACAATGATACACTTTATATATATCATCCATTGAATAGAAATGCTGCATGCAAGTTTGGAGATGATACAAAGTGGTGCACAGCGGTACCAGGGCGTAATATGTTTGAACGTTATAACAAAGAAGGGCCATTGTATATTTTAATTCCAAAAAACCCGGCACATGACAAGGAAAAATATCAAATACATATAAAAACTGAAAGTTTTATGGATGAAAACGACAAGCCTGTAAAGTTGGATTGGTTATTTCAAACGAGATTTCCAGATTTATTAAAGGCTAAAGATAAAACAGATGAGGAATATAAATTTATTAAAAAACTATGGGAGGAATCAAAGGATAAAAATTTTAACCTATTTTTTGTGCCAAAAAATGAGAGGACAAGAGAAGTAGAATTAGAGGCCGTTAAACAACATATACGGGCTCTGAAATATGTAAGCGATAAAGAGATAGTATTGGAGATTGTTAAACAAAATGGGAGTGATCTGGAATATACAAGCGAGGAATTACGAAATGATAGAGAAATAGTATTGGAGGCTGTTAAACAAAATGGGAGTGCTCTGGTATATGTAGGCGAGAAATTATGGGATGAAAGAGAAATAGTCTTGGCGGCAGTTGAACAGGACGGGCTTGCTCTGGAATATATAAGCGAGGAATTACAAAATGATAAAGATATAGTCTTGGTGGCAGTTGAACAGGACGGGCTTGCTCTGGAATTTGCAAGCGAAGAATTACAAAATTATAGAAAGATAGTATTGGCGGCTGTTGAACAGAACGGGTCTGCTTTGAAATTTGCAAGCGAAGAATTACAAAATGATACAGATATAGTCTTGGTGGCTGTTGAACAGGACGGGCATGCTTTGGAATTTGCAAGTGAGACATTACAAAATGATAAAGATATAGTCTCAACAGCCATTAAACAAGATTGGTATGTTCTGAAATATGCTGGCAAGGAATTAAAAAATAATAAAGAAATAATCTTGACAGTCGTTGAACAATATGGACTTGTTCTGCAATTCGCAAGCAAGGCATTACAACGTGATACAGATATAGTCTTTGCGGCCATAAAACAAAATGGATATTCTCTACAATATGCAAGCAAGGCATTACAAAGTGATAAAGATATAGTATTGGCGGCCATAAAACATACTGGATATGTTTTGGAATATGCAAGCAAGGAATTACGAAATAATAAAGATATAGTTTTGGCGGCTGTTAAACAAGATGGGAGTGCGCTGGGATCTGCAAGCAAGGAATTACGAAATAATAAAGGTATAGTTTTGGCGGCTGTTAAACAAGATGGGAGTGCGCTGAGATCTGCAAACAAGGAATTACGAAATAATAAAAAAATAGTCTTGGAGGCTGTTAAACAAGATGGGGGCGCTCTGCAATTTGCAAGCGAGAAATTACAAAATAATAGAAAGATAGTCTTGGCATCTGTAAAACAAAATGGGCATGCTATGCAATTTGCAAACAAGGAATTACGAAATGATGAAAAGATAGTATTGGAGGCTGTTAAACAAGATGGGAGTTCTCTGGAATATGCAAGCAAGGAATTACGAAATGATAAAAAGATAGTATTGGAGGCTGTTAAACAAGATGGGAGTTCTCTGGAATATGCAAGCGAGGAATTACAAAATAATAAAGAAATATTGGCTGCCAGGCAGCCATAAAACAAAAAACCCAAAGTATGTGGTCAATAGATGTTCTTTGACGTTAAGCAAGGTTAAAGTCGCAAGTGAGGAATTAAGAAATGATAAATGCTGTTAAACAAGATAAAAGAAAGAGCTATTGTTGGTCAAAGAATAAAATAATTTTATATTATTTTATTCATCATCTGTTTCATCACTATCGTCGCTATCAATTGGTGCTTTTGGTGGAGGCTTTCGTACTATGATTTTTTGAACCTTTTCAGATTCAGGTTTTACAGCCTTTTTAGGAGGCTTTTTATCGGATTCATCATCTGATGAATCTGGAACTGTTTCATATTCAATAATTTTTAAGAGTTTGGAGACGCTATTAATATTATCGGGTTTGACGGGTGAGATTTCTCTAACGACAACTCGACATATATCAATAAAACTTTTTCTGCTAATTTCCCGTCGGTGCCCTCCGTTTAAATAGTATTTATCCTCAATTTTTATAAATTCCATTATTTTATGGTATAGTCTTTAAATGTTTAAATGCATTGTTAACACTTTCAATTTCATCCTTTGTAAAGAAACATCGGCTGAAAAAGGTATGATGAATATCAAATAGCCTTAATTCATCCAATATTACGCACAAGCAATGCTTACACACGCATTCAAATTTTTTCGCATTGTGTATAAAATCTGGACAACTACAGTTTATCTTTCCACTTTGTGAAATTGAAACCTTGTAATGAACCCCTTGTGACCCATCCAATAAAAAATGAAAATTACCCTTTTTATCAGCGATTGAAATCAGACATTTTATATTTTCATTTTTTAATCTTTTATAGCGGGTATATTGATCGTCATTCATTTAATTAATTAAAATATTATCTTTTAACATTTTCTTTTTTAAAAAAAAAAAAGTCACAAATATCCAAATTGTTTTTAAAATAATGGACGAACAGGTAAAAGAACTGATATGGATTAATACGATATTTTCTTCATATGGAGTGGAGGTAATATTTTTACATATTTTATCTATGTAAAATAAAGGTATTTATTTAGTCAACGATAAACCAGTGCGAATCATTGATTTTATTTGTATAATGTTTGATTGTAATTTTGAATTCACATCTCTTAGCCCTCTATTTTCAGCAGCCAACTTTATAATTTTGGCCTTTAAGGCATCATTCTCCTCTATGCAGTCAAGCAAGTTTGCATTCACATCTCTTAGCCCTCTATTTTCAGCAGCCAACTTTATATTTTTGGCCTTTAAGTCTTCAATCTCCTCTGTGCAGTCAAGCAAGTTTGCAAGCAATTCATCAACGGACTTGTCCCATTGTTTTCTTTCATCTTCTTTCTTCAATTTCTTGCTCATTTTTTTGGACACCTTTAAAGCTTCTTCCTTCCAGACTCCTCCCCAAAGTCTATATATGTCTTCTGCAATTGCATTTGCATTATCATACTGTTTGTGTATTAATGTTTGTGAATTACTTATGGAAAGTTTAATATGTTTTGGAAGGACCCAGTAATTAAATTCTTTTATTTCAGGAGGAATATGTCCTCCTCCACCTTTGAAAATACGTGCATAATTGGTGATAAGAAGCCAATTATGTCCATTTGAATTGACTTTATAATCGATGATTTTTTCTCCATCAATAAATGATTCTTTGTATTTATACAATAATTCCTTATTGTTTTTTCCATAAACCTTATGAAGAGTATTAGCAAGGTCGTCAAAACTCATCTCAACCAGATAACCAGTCTTTAATCCAAAATCAATTACCTCGGGAATATCAGAGTAATCAAATGGAGGATCCATGTGTCCGACGTTATATTCTGTTAATTTCAAATACTGAAGAATCAGTTTTAGATCATTCATTAAATAAATTCAACATTTTAATAAATTGTATAAGTTATCCAGAACAACTTTTTTTGGCATTATAAGCATATTTTTTCCTTTAATTTTTCACCAATATATCTAACAAAGAATTTTTTTATAATGTTTTTACATTTGTAAAAATCCCCTCTATTGTATTATGCGCACACACAATAACAAGTTTATTTTCTGCTATTTTCTTTAAACATTGCATCAGCCTTGTATTAGTCTCCATATCCAAAGAAGATAGAGCCTCATCCAAGATTAATATAGGTGAATTCAAAAATGCATTGAGTCCACAAACACTGGCCAATACACATCTGTCAAATTCTCCTCCAGAGAGATCCCTAATACTATCATAGTCATATCCCTTGTATTGTATTTGTGTCATTATTTTGAAATCCTTGCATTTCAAATAAATATTTAAATTCTCCGAAAAAAATTGCTCTAAAAAGTTTCTTGTATATTCATTAATGTTAAATAAAAGATTCTCCAACGATAATTTCTCCGCCTTTTTATATAGGTCTAATAGAGTCTGAAAAGATAAATTTTCATTCTTTTTAATTTTAAAGTTTTCCTTTACATTCTGATATTCTTGTGTCAGTTCCCCATATTTTTTCTTGTTCATCTTGAATATTTTATACTTATTTATGACATCTGCGAGTTTAATATATTTATCATATTTACTATTCAATACCTCTATTTTGGTAATAAGTTTTTCCTTTTTTGAAATCTCTTTAACCTCATCTTGTATCTCAAGATTATTTAACTTATCCTCATCCCTTTTAAATGCCTCCAAACGACCATAAATTCTGCTCAAAAAGATATTATTAGTTTCCATCCTTTTCAATACATCATTCCTCTTTAAATTTTTCATATTAAACTCATATACTTTATTCCTTAATTTTTCAATAGTCTCATCCACACAAGGGTTCGATTCATTATTCTTTTCTTTTGATATTCTGCCGGCATCAGCCTGTAATTCACTCATATTTTTGTCTATCAGATAGAGTTCTCTTTCTGCGAGTTTATTCTTCTCAACAAACGTCAACAAGTCATTCAATTTATCTTCTAAATTATTAGGCATTTGATCGTTTAAAAATAAACAACCATTTAAAAAGCCTAAATCGGCATATATCACTTTAATTTTTTCATCATATTCTTCCTTTTTAATTACAGGGTCAATAATGGTTGAATATTTAAAAAGTTTACCGTTTGATAAACATATCTTATTATTACAACAAGGGCATATCAAAGGCTTTGTATTCAACGTTTGTTTTTTAATTATAAGGCTTTCATAGAGTTCTGTAATCTTCGAGATAATTGTCTCCCTATCCGATAAATTATATCTCTTTTGAATTCTTTTAAATTTTCTTTCATTCTTATCTGCCAAATCCTTTTTAATCTTTAATTCCTTTAATTCCTCCAAATTTTTTATCGATTCTTCAGCCTCATTCTTTGTCCAAAAATTTTTGTTAATTGTAGCCTTTTTCTTGGTCATTTTCTCAATTCTATTGTTAATATCTGTCAATTTTGATTTTATAGAATTTTCCTTTTCAATAAAGCGAATTTTGGAATCTATAATTTCAATCTCCTCTTTTATATTTTCAGGAATATTATTCAATTCTATTTTATCCTTGTATATCATATTGTTGTATTCTTCAATCTGTTTCTTTGATGATTTTATCTGCTCTGTAATTAATTGCAAAGACTGATTACGTTGTGTAATATCATTTATATTTTTAATATGTTTCTCCCTCTTTTCATTTAATAATTTAACTCGGTCCGCATAGCCTGTTAAAAATGTATCATACCGTTCAAGTATCTCTTCCTCAGACCCTGTTTCATTTTTCAAAGGAAATTCAATAGGCTGGATATCAGCCTTGTTAATCTGCTCTTTTAATATCTTATATTTAATTTGTAATTTTTGTTTTTTTCTGGATGATTCCGCCTCTAATTTTTTAATTTTTTCCCTATAGTCAACAACATTCTCCTGCAGAGTCTTTATTAGTCTTGTTTGTTCTGTAGGCTGAACTGACAAGATACATTTATTATTCTTTTGATGAATAAAACTGGAGATTTCAAATTGGTCCTGATTCAGGCCCAATTTTTTATTTATAATGTGTTGGGCAGCCTCATCTTCGCATCCATCAACACACAGCCTATTTGGCCGGCTTGTTCGCGTTATTTTTAAACCCAAAAAATCAAGAGAGACTGAGCAAGTGGTCTTTCCATAGGTATATGGCTTTTTAACCGCCCCCGCCCCATACAATGCAAATAAAATGGCCTTTAGCAAAGTTGATTTTCCGGCGCCGGATTGACCAGTCAAAAGGCATAATCCATTGTCTGGAAAATCAAATTCCACCGCATCATAGCATTTAAAATTCTTTAACTTTAGCCTCATTAATTAAAAAAGACATTGTAAACTAAATTCAATTTTTATATTTATTTTACATAATGGACAATATAAAAAATCTTTTACTACTTGCAAGGTATTTAAATGTCAACAAGATAGACGATATAAAAGCCACAATGTGTCCCAAATCGCCGTTGGCCTCTAAAAGCCTTATTACAACAGAACAAAAGAATCTTTTTGGAACAAAAAAGACAAAATTGGGAAAGGGGGTTAGTGGGGTGGTTTGGAAAACTACTAAAGACTATGCTTATAAATATATTGAAAATACTGCAGATTCATTACGGGAAATTTCCATTATGCAATATTTAGATCATTCAAATTTAACGTGTATTTCTGGAATGTTTAAAAAATCACAGCAATATGTTATTGTTATGGAGGTTGCAAATGTTGGAACACTATTTGATGTATTCTTTGACCTCAAAAAATCTGAGACTTTACGTAAAGAGGCCTATTATCAAATTTTCAGCGGTCTTGCCTATCTTCACTCTGTGTTTATTGTGCATGGAGATATAAAACCGAAAAATATATTGGTATTTAAACAGGGGACAAACTATACCTATAAAATAACAGATTTTGGTCTGTCAACAAGTTGTACATATTTGCCTCTTAAAAGAAGTGCACATTTTGTAACCCCTTTATGGAGGGCACCAGAGGTTTATAAACAAATAAAGGCCGCCGGTCCTTCTGGTACTCCAACAATGATTGTAGATGGGAAAATTGATATATGGGCAGTTGGCATAATAATGTTTGATATTATATATCAAAATGATAAACACAAATCAATATATATTGGTTCTGATCCAGATGAAATCTATGATCATATTTTAAAAGATATTAGATTAAAAACAGATAATAATACAAAGATGCCAGAAGATGAAGGAAAACTCATAGAATTGTGTTTAACAGTTGATCCAACTAAAAGGCCAATTGCTTTGGAATGTCTAAATCATAAATATTTTGACAATATTCGTCAGACAAAGGATATTATCGCGATCACAGAAAATAATAAATCAGTTCCACAGCCTATAAAACCCTATGAGAATAGGGATAAGGTGGTAAAATATATAGTTAAAAAAGTTAACGGAGAACTCGATAATATTATTATAAAAAGTTTAGGTGTTAGTGTTGATATATTCAATGCGGCTGTTATATTTTATACAGTTGCATTAATGGATATATACATGTTAACGGAAACACAAAAGATTAATGATGTATTTGACGAAAATGAAAGTGATATTTATGACACTTTTATGCTCACAAAATATAGCATTGATTTAGAAGATAAAGAAAACAAAAGATTTATTGAACTCACACTAAAAACCTCTCTTACAAATGATGAGGAACAGGAATTAAAGATTTTTGAGGACTCATCCGATATAGATATTTTACATTTTATGAAAAAAATTACAATGTTTAAAGAAAAGGCAAAAACAAGTAAAATGTATTCAAGGCTATCAAACGTGAAAACTGTCGATGAATATATTGAAAAATTTAACCAAATAAAAGATAAGCTCAACTTAAATATGCCCATTGCAAATGTTATTAATGTTATTGTAAAAATTTCCGTTGATTTTATTATTAGAGATATTTCAATAGATTATACAACCCTTCAAATGTTTGATAAAGTTCTTAATGTTTTGATTAATACAATGTATGTTCCGACCGCTCTGCAATACTATGTCCATTTACATAGTAAATTACCCTCAAATGAGACTCTGGAAATAATGCTGGCGGAATTGGTTGACAACCCTGACCAAGCCTCTATTGTGAAAAAATTAAAGGAATAAATTCTCACGGGGGATATCCCCCGTAAGCCCCCTTACGCCATACGGGGGATATCCCCCGTAAGCCCCCTTACGCCATACGGGGGATATCCCCCGTAAGCCCCCTTACGCCATATGATTAAATATTTGGGCATCCAATATTAAATGATTTAAACTATTCAAAGCCACATTAAAAACTTTTTCACAGTCTATAGAATGTGAAAATAGGCTTTTAGACAATCGCAAAACAGGCTTTTAGATACTTTTAAAAACAGGCTTTTAGATACTTTTAAAAACAGGCTTTTAGATACGTTTAAAAACAGGTTTTTAGATACTTTTAAAAACAGGCTTTTAGATACTTTTAAAAACAGGCTTTTAGATACTTTTAAAAACAGGCTTTTAGATACTTTAAAAAACAGGCTTTTAGACAATCGTAAAAACAGGCTTTTAGATACTTTAAAAAACAGGCTTTTAGACCTATTGATAAATGTGAAAGGACTACATAGAAAATGAGCTTTATGTTTACAAATATATATGAATGTTCCTTATTATTTTTGTGAATATCAGAAATTTATATCTTTAAAAACTAAACATTTATTTTAATCTTTTATTAAAATAAATGAAATTAACTATTGAAGAAAGTAATCTTTTAACAAACTATTTGGGTGTACCATGGCACATAAAGGCGCAAATGTGTGGCAATTCACCTTTGATAAAGGTAAATAATGGAAATTTATTGACAACAACACCAAATCCATATTTTGGCACACATGTCATACAATTGGGCGCAGGAGCATTTGGACAGGTCTGGAGCACAACAAAGAATTATGCATACAAATATATGGAGGCGACTGCGGAGTCATTAAAGGAAATCTCCATTATGCAATATTTGAATCATCAAAATTTACTTTGTATTGCAGGAATGTTTGAGACAACAATAAAATCTCATGTATTTCATGTTATTGTTATGAATGAGGCACATAAGGGAACCCTTTATGATATGTATGATAAACTTAAAAAATTTAAAATACTAAGAAAAAAGGCATACTATCAAATATTAAAGGGATTGGCCTATCTTCATTCAGTATATATAGTACATAATGATATCAAGCCTGCAAATATATTTGTTTTTACAGATGGACTGAACTATGTATATAAAATAGGGGATTTTGGAATTTCACAAACATGCACATATGTGGAATTAGACCATAGTTCAAACATTGTAACTAAATACTGGAGGCCTCCAGAGGTATTTGAAAACAAAGATGAATATATGATTATAACCGATAAGATTGATATTTGGTCTGTTGGAGTAATCATTTATGACCTTATTTATAATTATAAGAATTTTTATATATATGCAGGTAAAACAGAAGAGGAAATCTTTGAAAACATAAAGGATCCAAATTTTATCAAACAAAGAGTTGACACAACCACACTCTTTGATACTAATGAACAGGCCCTCGCTGACCTTTGTCTTACCATTGATCCAAAGTCAAGACCAACTGCAATTCAATGCCTTTACAATATCTATTTTAAATCTGTTTTTAAAGCAACAGATATTCAAACTATTATAAAAAATGACAAATCAATTCCAATATCAGTAAAGAATTATAATGACAGAGAAAAATTGATCCAAAATGTCTTTTTTAGTTTAGATGAGTTGTATGAAGATAAATCTGAAAAGGTAGCACTAACAATAGGATTTTATGCAATGACCCTGTTTGACCTTTATTTTTTAACAACCCCTATTCCAGATATAAGTTTTGATAATTTGGTTGAAAAATATGCTTTTTTTGAACAAGAGAAAACTATGGTGCGTCATCGTGCAGACAGCCTGCTTAATACCAATATGCAACGTTTTATAAATTTATATCTACAAAAAAAAACTGATAAAGATACGAAAGATCTAAATGACCTCAAAAGTTTAATAGAATCACAGAATTTGACATTCTTGAAAGATTTTGAATTTATAATAAATTACAAAGTGAGAGCGACCGATAATAAAAAAATATATGAAGAGCTCTATGGGGATATAGAAAAAGCGCAGGG
>Ga0209324_10000647_pt1 | contig 24054 bp, 25 predicted proteins | sample Rifsed19ft3_FD_184015 | JGI IMG/M metagenome (GOLD analysis project Ga0209324, IMG submission 184015) | Soil microbial communities from Rifle, Colorado, USA - sediment 19ft 3 (version 2) | ecosystem: Environmental > Terrestrial > Deep subsurface > Rock core/Sediment | place: Rifle, Colorado...
AGCGATTTATAAAAAAATATGATCATGTTCAGTTTTGTCAGTTTAATCCTTTTCTAGGAATAATCCCGCTTGAAATTTCTGATATGTATCCTGCATCACACTATGTTATGCCAAGAATTCGATATAATCAAAATGAGTTTTCAGAATTTACAAAAACATGGAGGGCTTTTTTTGTTAATAATAATTTCAAAATCGTATATGCGGCAAGTGATGAATTTTTGAAATATCATACAAAATTGTTACCTAAAAAAATCAAAGTAATATCAATTAGCAGATAATAAAAATAAGAAAAAGGAGTGCGAACAGATTCCGCTTATTTGCTTATTGCGGCGTCTTCTGCCCAGCCTTTTACAAAGACCCCGTTCTTGTGAAGAGGAACTGGTTGACCAGCTGTGTAAGTCATTGGTCTCATCCAAAAGATGGACTTTGTTGGACAAACTCCAATGCATGCTCCATCGGAGATGCATCTTTCTGGATAAAAGACAAATGCTTTTCCTCTCTTCCAACCCTCAACAGGTTTTACACGGAGTACATCTGGACCAAGAGAGGTACAGATCTCTACGCATAGAGCGCAGCCTATACATCTTTGTTCATCAATGTCTGGAAGTATTGCTATTGGCATATTTCTTCTCTTTTTGAAGATGTCACAGTTTGCTATTTAAACCATCTGTAAAATCCATAACAGAGTTATAGAATTTTTTCAATAAGCAAAATAAAATAAAAAACAGAGAATAATGTTATGTATGATTACTTCTTCATCTGGCGTATTGCGTCAATTTGACCGCTAGTTATCCAGTCAAGTAATTCTGCAGACGATGGATTTAGATCGCCTTTTTGATTCATCATGTTGTGTACCCAAACCCAATTTATCTGATTTAGTAATGGCTTGTTTCCCTCATCACCCTTTCGAACTTTGTCTCGAAGGTCTTTTGGGATAGTATTCCACCATTGATCGAAGGTTCTACCCATGGACAGATCATCTTTATTTGATCTAATTAAGTCTTTTGTAAATTATCTAAATAATAGGATGATGTTAAAAACACTAAACGTTTAAAGGGACTTTGAAGAGACTTTGAATTCTTGCAGGTTAAAGTTCTTGGTGCGGCCCAAGAGGTAGGCCGATCGGCATTTCAAGTTAATTGCGATGGTGCAAATTTTCTTTTGGATTATGGTGTTCTTTTAGGAAAAGAACCACAATATCCAATGCATGTAAAACCTAGAGACATAGATGCAGTAGTTATTACTCATGCACATCTTGACCATTCTGGTTATGTACCATCACTTTTTGTAAACGGAAAAAATGATGTCTATGCAACTCCACCAACGTTGGATCTATCTAGGCTTTTGATTGAAGATATGCTGAGGCTACAAAAGAATTTTTTCCCTTTTGAAATGCCAGAAGTTGTCAACATGATAAAACATTCCAAAGAAATAGGATATAGAGAGAAAATCAAGAAAGGTAATGCGTCCTTTGAGCTGCGTGAGTCAGGACACATAGTTGGTGGTGGTGCAGTTATTGTTGAGTCTGAAAATAAAAGACTCTACTATACAGGAGACATCAATCCAAGAGGTTCACGCATGGTACGTGACGCAGACTTTGATTTTGATGAAATTGATTTGTTAATAATGGAAAGTACTTATTCACAGACTGAACAGACACCGCGAAGTGAAACTGAAGAAGAATTCATGGAATTTGCATATGACGTATTAGATAGAAAGGGAACTCTGTTTGTGCCAGCTTTTTCAGTAGAGAGATCTCAGGAGATTGCTTGCGTTTTAAAAAACGCAAAATTCAAACATAAAGTCATAATGGATGGAATGGCCGTAAAGGTAAATGAGATAATGCTTCGCTATCCAGAATACCTACGTGATCCAAAAGTTTTTGCTGATTCAATTCATCAAGCAATGTGGATTAAAGGAGAAAGAGAACGAAAAGATGCGTTGAAAGAACCATGTGTGGTGATATCTCCAGCTGGAATGCTTGTGGGTGGCTCAGCGGTATACTACTTACAACAGCTTGCACTTGATAAGAAAAACGGTATTGCAATGGTATCATACCAAGGAGAGGGGACACCTGGTAGAAAATTACTTGAGACGGGCAAAGTCAATGTTCGTGGAAGAGATGTGAAAACAGAAGCAGATGTTAAACAATTTGAATTTTCTGGTCATGCAGATAGAAAAGATCTTTTCGAGGTTGTCAAGAAAATAAAAGGAAACCCAAAGATTTTAACTATTCATGGAGACAGAGATTCTTGTACAAAGTTTGCAGATGAGATACATGAGAGATTTGGATTTGATGCATCTGCCCCAAAAGCTGGGGAAGTAATTACTGTTTGAGATGCAAGAATTAAAGAAAATAGATTTAGATACTACCATTAATAGTGGACAAGTTTTTCTTTGGGATAAAATTGATGGTATATGGTATGGTGTTAATGGTTCTGAAATTTTAAAGATCATACAAGATCCGTTTAAGATCATCTCTTCAGAAAAAATGACACCTAATTTTTTTAGACAAGATGATAACATGAAAAAAATTCTACGTAGTATAAGAAGAGACAAGCTTGTAAAAGATGCAGTCTCACGATTCCCCGGGTTGAGACTGCTGCGACAAGATCCCTTTCAATGCTACATTTCATTTATTTGTTCATCAAATGCATCAATTGGAAACATAAAACAGATGTTAAAAAAAATTACAAAGAAATTTGGTAAGAGAACAAATTTCGATGGTCATGAATTTCACACTTTCCCGACAGCTGAAAAACTTGCCAATTCTAACATTGCAGAACTTTTATTGTGTGGATTAGGCTTTAGAGCAAAGTACGTAAAGGAAGCATCACAAGACATCGTATCAGGAAGAATAAATTTTAATTATTTAAAAGAGGTGAACTACAAAACTGCGAAGGATATTCTTGTAAGTGTATACGGTATAGGTGATAAGATTGCTGATTGCATACTTTTATTCTCACTTGAAAAAATTGAAGCATTTCCAATTGACAGGTGGACATTACGAATTTTACGAAAGTATTATTCTGATGTGTTTGATGAATCAATCAGTAGATCAATTACTAAGAAAAAATATGAAGATATACATGAAAAAATTGTCAGGCATTTTGGTCCTTTTGCTGGTTATTCACAACAATTTCTTTTCAAAATGGAAAGAGATCTAAATAACAAAAAATGGTTGTAAAAAGCTCTTAATATGGTAGCCCTAGCCAACTTCTTGGGCCTGTAGCTCAGCATGGACAGAGTTCTGGACTTCTAATCCAGTGGTCAAGGGATCGAAGCCCTTCGGGCCCGCTTTTCGTTCATAATTTATTTATCGTCAAGGTATGACGCATAGAATATGAAAGACGTAGAATTGAAGCTGGAAAATTTGAATATAGTTCCTCATAGTGAGATAAAAGGTAGGATTGAAGTGAGATATCAAGGAAGATATGATGGAATTGTGATTAACACTCAAATCTTAAACTCCAACCAACTCATAGTCTACAAATCATACAATGGCAAACCCATTTCACAAAATCTATCAAGGTTATTCATAAGCAAAGATAACATGTCTGAGAATAAAGCAGAGTTTACCGCTGTAATAGAGTTCAAACCCTCTGAACCTCATGATGTAAAGTTTCGCGTTTCTATAATTCAGGAGCATAAGGAAATTGAAAGTGATATATTGTTTGCAAAACTAGTTGTTTAGAATCTAGCCTTTGTGATTATTAGTTTACCTTTCATCCATGGATGAGGTTCGCAGTGATAGTCTATCTCAACTTCGGGTTCTGTGAATAAAAATTCATATATTTCGCCTGGCTTTACTACACCAACAGAACCAAACTTACCACTGTACTTGTCCGTATATTCATGGCCAGAATCAGCTGTTACAGTATGTGGAGTATCATCTATATTTTCCCAGACAACCATGTTATCAATTCCAAGTTGTATGTTTACTAGTTTTGGTACAAAATTATCTTGTTGTTCTGGATTTGAAGAACCTTTTATCATGTCTATTATGGTTCCTTCAAGTGGGTTAAGAATTTCTTCAGAGATTTTTGGTTTTGCTGTAAGTTCTGGGAGATAATATAACTGATAATACGAAATACCAGCTGCCAAACCAACAATCATTGCTATTATTCCTATACCATACGCATGACTTGAGGTTGGCTTGCTCAACGATCCATAATCCTTTTTGCTAGTCTTATAAAGCTATTCGCTCAAAAAAATTGCAGGAAAAATTTATGATTTTTTAAAGTCAGCTGTAGATGGTACTTCATTAACAGAACTAGTTGTAGAAACTGATTTTATTTCTGGTGCCACTTGTTTTGATTCATCTGCAGATGGTGACTTGTCTTTTTCTGGAAGCTTTGATACACCACTTTCTGGTGAAACACCAATTGGTTTGGAGATTTCTTTTTCTATTGCAGGGGGCGGAGTTGGAATTTTCTTTGCTTCATTCATACCATATCTGTAAATGTGGAATAATCCTGCAAATACTAGAGTAATCACTCCAATAAGGAAAAGCGAAAAGTTGTTCATTCCTGATAAAGCGGCGTTGTATGCGGCTATGTTAAGATAAACTTGGAATCCTAATAGTGCGATAATTAACCAATTTATCCATTTTGCAGACAAATGTATTTGTGCTACTTTTTGTGGTCCTTTAGACGCAGCAAGTTTTGCTTTCCTTTCTGCTTCCTTTGACATCTTTATCATCATGTACGAAAATCCAAATCCAAGCGGTACAAGCAAGATCATTACAGTATAGAATAATATCGGATCTATGACTAGTCTTTGCACAAGTGGCATTGCAGTATCTGGCGATATGTAGAATCCCCAGTATGTAGTGACCATGATTTGCGCAATACCAGTAATTCCAAATGCAGTAATTAGTGGTCTGTCTTTCCAAGAGAATTTCTTATATCTGTCAATAAATGGAACTATGAGTAGGGCTAAGATAAACAGTCCAGGCCAGAGTACACCAGTTACAAACTTGTCATATTGCGTTCTAAGAAATGCGTATAGTCCTGTAAGATACCATTCAGGTACAGTGATGCCTGGCGGTACTGTTGGTTCAAATTTGAAACCCATATCAACTGGAAAGACACCACCTGTGATTAGAATGGCACCAGAAATTGCCATTACCATAGGTACGTCAAAGACCAAAAATCTAGGCATATGAACAGCCATCAATCCAAGCATTACTATTGGAAGAATAAACACGTGTTGTGCATAGAATCTTAAAACAAAATCATGAAATCCGCTACCAAACATTGCCTCACGTATTGTAGGTCCTGCAATTGGGATCGAATTGGTAAGTGATGCGGCAATACTAATTGCAAGTTCAGCACGTTCACTAAATATGATATCATATCCTGTAAACGCCTCGAGAATAGTTACTGTTCCAAGTATGACTCCTGTGACCCATAAAATTTCGTTTCGAATTTTGTATCTACCACTAAAGTACTGATAATACATGTGCAAAATTGCCAGAAGTACCATTGCGTTTGATGCGTGATAATGTATGTTTCGAATATGAAAACCAAATGGAACATCGTTGTTAATTTTTTCAACGCTATCCCACGCTCTATTCAATATTGGTTCATAATAGAACATCAAAAGTGCACCACTTATTCCTAGAATTATAAAAACGACAAATGTCAGCATGCCAAGAAATCCAAATGGGCTTACAAATCTTGCTGGAAATGAAAACTTTGTACCAATGAATACAGTTCTATCTAGTCCATCCCATAGCCAGTAAAAGAAGTCTACAAGACCGTTTCTACGACTTAACGAAACGACCATATCCTACAACTCCATTTTCATTGACATTCCATTTTGCGGGAGAAATCCATAAGAATCCATCGGCATCGGCTTCAAGTGTTAGGCTAGGAAGAGTATTTGAAGGAGGAGCTTGAAGTGAAGCTGGTCCTACAAAGGCTGTTCCTGTAAGAGGGTTGTACATGCTTCCATGACATGGACATTCACCTCTCTTTCTTCCCTCTTCTGGCCAATATTTCCATAAACACCAAAGATGCAAGCACACCATACTATAAGCACGAAAAGCATTAACATCTTTTGCATCACCACCAAGTTCTGACGGGAGTCTGATAAATTGCCATTTTCTAAAAGCCTCTTCATCAAGTACACTGTCTCCCGTTTTTGGATATGTAATAACTTCTGCGTGATTTATTGGATAAGTGTTAACATTAGCATGAGTGTCATCTGGCAGGATCACTTTTGCCTTTTCCAATGAAGTAGTATCTGGATTTGGCATAAAATTTCCCCATGGAACATATGGAGCAAATGCAAGTCCTGTTCCTGCAGCGCCCAATAGTTTTAGAAAATCTCGTCTGGATAGTGTACTCTTGGTACCAGAATCCTGTTCAGGCATGCAAGCTTTCGTTTTTGAAAAATTGCATATAAACCTTGTTCTAGTGTTTCTTAGAAATTTTGGTTTTTGTCGTTATTATTATGGCAGCTGTTGCAATTACTATTCCAATGATTATTCCTTGCAGTAAAACAAAGTTTTGATCCAATGCTACTTTTGGGGTTTCAAAGAATGGTCTGTTATCTATGTTTACTGAAATTGTTTTAGATATTTCATTTCCTGCCAAATCTTTTGCTGAAACTTGAATGTCATACTTTCCATTTTCTAGTGTTCTTGTATCAAGCTGTACAAATTTGCTGTCTGCAATTGTACCGTTAGGAAGCATTATTCTAATTCCTCCCGAGTCAGGTAAATTTTGTTCGGAAACGTCAACATCTATAGAAATTATGTTTGAGACAACTGATCCATTTGTTGGAGATTTGATGAGAAGTTCTGGTGGTTTATTATCAACTTTGAATTCAGCCTCTTTTTCTGCGCGATGTCCAACTGTATCAATGACAGTCACTTTAAGAGTATGACTGCCATCTGTAAGAAGCTCAGACGGAATAGGTGACTCCGTATTGATTTCAATTTCATTTCCATCAAGAGAATATCTTATAGTATCAATATTTTCTTCTATTATTTCTGGCTGAATTTTATGTGTACTATTGATGAATTCTGGAACTACAAACAATATTTGTGGATCTTTTTCGTCTGGTAAGATCGTAGAAAACTTGGCAGTTACTGTCATGGGCTCTGCAATAGATTGTCCTCCAAACAAAGTAGAATGCATCAAAATAGAATATGTCCCAGTCTGGTTTATTGGTGCATACAAGACTGTGGATGTATCATCTTTATTTTTTATTGGAAAGAATCCTCCACCTTCACTAAATGGACTTGTACCAAGCCAATCGCCAGTAGGCCATCCCTGAAAATGACCAAGTACTCCTGGTGGAACATTTGTTTGAACAATTCTTCCTGCAGGATCAATTACAAACACAGAAAGGTTTGTGTCTTTGTTTTCCCATGAAATGTTTAACGCTGCAGAGTTTATTGTCTTGTCTTGTACATCAAAGTAATACTGCCTCCAATCTCCTGCATTATACCTGTTTGTCATATCAAAAGCACCACCAATGTATCCATTTCCATACAATGCATCGTCTTTCTGGGAACCTTCTATCACAGTTGGAAGATCTTTTCCTGTAATTCTTTTTGTGACAGTATATGAAACAGGCACGTTTACTTCGTGAGAAATACCTTGGAATGAGATAAAGCCTTGATAAACTCCAGGTTGAGAGTCTTGTGGAGCGATAAGTGTTGCAACAAGATCAGATGAGCTATTTGGTTGTACTTCGATATAATCATAGTTTACCCAGACAGATTCCCAGTTTTCCTTTTTGTAAAAGCTAGTTGTAATCGTATAATCCATGGAGGTAGAATTTTTCTTTGTATCACCAATCCAGTATGAGTATTTAGTTGGTACCGGATATACGCCTATTAACGGAGTATTTTTGAATTTTGAATTTGGTTCCGCAATTCTTAACTCTTGTACTGTTCCCCACGATCCACCGCGATTTATCAGAGAAAGTTCGTCATATGTTACTTTGGTATCATTATTTTTGTCAAGCCAATCATATAGGTACACTGACGAAATCTTTATGTCATTAGCATAGATCTTTTCGGTTTTATTCATGAAATTATCAAATGGGAAATTCACGTTTATGATCATTAATGATGCATCGTTTGGTATTGGTTTCTTTTTTTCAAAGAATGCGTTCATTTCTTTGTCTTTGGCGATATTTTCAAGAGGAATGTAATTCGGTCTGAATGTACCTGATTTGTTTATGAGTGGATCTTGTAATCTGACTTCAGTTGTACTGTTGTATTGATATTTTTTAACAAGTTCTAGGATTTGCGGCTTTATTGTTATGTCAAGAGTTCTGTTTGTAGGATTTTCTATTGTAAAGGTTGCAAAAGTTCTCTCACTAGGATAGAGTCTACCACCAAACCAAGGAGTCATAGGAAAGGATGTATCATTTAAACGAAAATTTTCTATTCCAAAAGAGGATGAATTTATCATATTCATTGGGATGTCAAGAATTTTTTTTATGTTAACATATGAAGCGTTATTGTATACAATAAAGGTACCACTTTTTCCCTTAACAAAGTTTACTGCATTTTCTACATTTACAATTCCTGCTCCCTGTGTGAAGGGATCATTTTCTAAATCAGTTGCAGTTGACATTAAAATATTTTTGAGTTTGAATGGATCATATTCTTTGTTTTGTTGTTTCATACTTTCCATCAATATTGCAGCAGAGCCAGAAACAAGTGGTCCTGCCATGCTTGTTCCTCCAAACATTGTAAATGGATCGGTTGCGTTTTTGATCTTTTTTGTAACGCTTGAAGGTGTAAAGCTGTATGCACCAATACTCATCAGATCTGGTTTTGGATCTCCTATTATTCCAGGACCCCTACTTGAAAAATCTGCTATTTCATTTGATGATGTAGTAGTATTTCCAAATCTTGGTTGATTCTTAAAGGAGCCGTATCCAACAAAGACATTGTTAGTTGTTGCCCCTACACTAAGACCGAATGGGGCCACATTTGGCAATCCCATAGTTCCATATCCATGACCTGCATTTCCCGCACTGCTAACAATGAGTACACCGGGATAATTCTTGTCAATTGAACCTGGTACAGTAAGAGTACTTAGAATAAGTGACAAAACATCAAGACCTGGTACTGATTGCAGAGTTGGAAAGTTAGAAACTCCCCAACTGTTCGATATTATATCAACTCTAGGTTTTCCTTCAAATATCCAATTATTATTTTCTTGATGAAAACCTGATGCCCATAACCATGCATACACTGCATCGCCAAACCACAACGCCTTTATTGGAACAATTTTTGCTCCTGGTGCGACTCCTTTTAGTGAATATTTTGTTGAATTACCATAAATATCGTATTTTTCAATTCCTTTTGATGTTATAGATGCAGCACTTGATGTACCATGGCCTAGAAAGTCATACATCACGCCAAAGTAATTTCCTTCTGGATCAATTGGAAATAACAATGTACCATTTGTTGCGCGGATTTTCGGTTCAATAAGAGATGGTTTTTTTATAACACCATAAATATCGAGTACTCGGGCACCTAAAGTTCCTGTACTATAATCAAATTTCCCATCTTTGTCAGAGTCATACAAGAAAAATTCTTTTCCATTTCCCAAAGTAATTGGATTTTCATCAGTAAAATCAAAATCATATTTTGGAGGTTTGTTATCTTTTACTTCAAAACGTGTGAAATCAATCCAAGAGGTAGACATGTCAGGTACGACAGTATCATAAAGACCTGCAACTTTAGAATCCAAAACAAGTACTGGAACAAGCTGTAATCGTGCAAATGTGCCTTGTAACGTTCCTTGATAAATTACACCTAAGTGGTATATTCCACTTTTTGAAACAAGATAATCTCTGTTATTTTTGCCAATTTTCATATCGTTTGATATTGTACCATTAAGAACAGGTGCTCCGCCACTAGGAAAGAGTGAGTTAAAGACTAAAACCGAAGTACCATTACCCTTTTTTGCAAGATTTAGAAACACTCCATCTGAATTTACATATACTGAAGAAGTGATGTTTTTTGGAATTGGTTTTGTATAATTTGTGATCACTCCTTTAGCATTTATGTTTGCAATAAACGTGGCATTTGTCAAGACTAGGCCTTGACCATCTGCATCAATCATTATAGGATGATTGTTTTGGTCACGTGCAAGCGACTCTTGAACATCAGGATTTGAAAAATCGGTTCCTGTATCAACTATACCTATTGTTATTCCCTTACCATCGTAACCATATTTTCTAAAAACTTCATCAGAACCTGTTATAGGACCAATTCTTGATGCTTCTGAAACGGTTTTGTTGTTTAGTGATTCAGGTAGAGAATCAAACTCTAATTGAAAATCTTCAATTATTTTATATCCTTTTGTTTTAAGATCAGATATTTCATTTTGGTAGAAAGTTCCAACTGAGAAAAATCCTTTTTCAGAACTTATTCCATATACTAGATTCTCTGCAGATGACCTTACATCAGAAATAGAACCAGAACCAAAGACAATGTATCTTTTAATTTGATTTGTTATAACAGGAGGAGGTATTTTGATAATATCTGAGTTTTCAAGATTAAGATTCCATTGAGGTGTTGACTGCACTAGATCAACATCATAGAATCCATAAGAGGACCTAGTAAATGCTGATGCTAGCAATATGAGAATTAAAAAAAATGCCAATTTTGGCATGGTACAGAAATCCATTCTTTGTCTATTATAGCTATCTTCGTCTGGCAAGGATTGTTATTTGTAAAGCAATGATCACTGCAATTAATGCTACAATTGGCAGAAACAACGAATTGAATTGTCCAGATGCTTCTTCTATGTTCTTTACTGAACCAGAAATTAGTTTAACGCTATTATCGATGTTTTTATTAGTTTCAATTAGAGAGACTTGACTTTTTTCAAGTGTTGAACCAAATTCTTTGGTTTCATTTTTTAGTTTGTCTAATTCTTCAGATGTAGATTGCAGTATAGAGTTTAGTTGTAAAATTTGATTAGATATCCCTTCTATGTCCTGTTTTAAAACAACAGTTGTAGCGGAACCGTTGGACACGGTTCCTTGATTGAATGAAACTATATGAAATACGTATGTTCCTTCCTGAGTGGGAGTATAGTCTGCGTAATAGATTCCTTGATGAAGTGTTTTAAATGAAAGCGCTAAACTTGTGACTTCGCCTGTTGGCAGATGGACATGTGATGTTCCTAAAAGTTTTTCAGGAGAACCCGCAACTAATGCTCCATCACTAGTGGTTTGTACAAATATTCTAATAGGAGTATTCACGGCTGCTGTCAGTGGTGCAAAAACAAGCGTGTTTACAGTTCTTTGTATTGGAACTTCAACAAGCTCAGATGATGGAGCAAATTTTACATCTACTTTTTGTGAGAACCCTATTTCTTTATTAGAGATTACTTCTACGGTGTATGTCCCATAGGGAAATGTGGTGGAGGGGTTAGGCCAATTAATTAGTACGTGTAGAAATTCACCTTTTCCATCAGCAGCAATTTGATCAAATTTTGCAATTGTACCATCTGGGGCAAACAATCTCAGAATCAAGCCATCATTAGGGAGTGCTTTTCCATAAACAAGCAGTGGTTGTCCGTCAGAATACACTTTGTTATCAGTAAATAATTGAAGAGATTCTGCATATGCTGCGGATAAATTAATTGATAAGATTAAAAAAAATAATAGTATTGCCTTTGTTTTCAATTCATTCATGATGACCATCGCCTATAGATATTGGTTCTGGTAAAAATAATAGAGTTACAGGTTAATCTTGAACATATCTTTCTATATCCATTGAATTTATAGCGGCCAACGAATAGTTGTTTTGTTCTTTTTTTAATATTGTAAGAGAAGCATTTCGTATTATTAGTTCGTAAAGAGATTCTGGTTTTAGATGTAAAATTGTAGAAATCATAGCTTTAATCGGATCCATGTGTGTTACAAGTAAAACGTTTTGCCCTTTGTGTTCTTTTGAACAATAGTTTGCTATGTCTAACACTCTTTTTTTAACATTGGAAAATGTCTCCACTCCATTCTCCTCAATAATTGGATTATCTTGATAGAATTTTAGAAACACATTACCATATTTTGTAAACATGTCTTCATAAAACATGCCTGAGAACATTCCCATCTCAATCTCAGTTAGTCTTGAATCTGTTTTGACTTCCAGATTAAGGCTTTTGGCGGCTAATTTTGCTGTACTTATTGCTCTTTCAATAGGACTAGAATAAATAGCTGAGATTTCAAGAGGTTTTAAGAATTTAGCAATCTTTTCTGCTTGTTGAAGACCTATTTGTGTGAGTGGAAATCCCTCTTTACGCCCAGCAAGAATTCGTTCTACATTGTTTTTTGCTTGCGCGTGACGTAGAAAAATTATCAAAGACAAGAGTGTTTCAGATTTTAAAGAAGAGATAATAATAACATTACCAGCGTTTGTTTTATGAAAATAGGAATCGTAGGTGGAACAGGTGGGATGGGAAAAGGTTTTGCCTTAAGATGGTGTGTAAATCATGATATTTTGATTGGCTCACGTGATGCAACAAAAGCAATACAAGCAGCTCTTGAATACTCAAATAATGCTACTGAACTTTATGGTTCTGTAAAAGGCAAGATAACGGGAAACGATAATGTTTCCATAACTAAAGAAAGTGACGTTTTGGTTTTATCTATTCCATATGAAAACATAGATTCAACTTGTCCTGCCATACTTTCTAACATAAAAGACAACTGTATTGTGATTTCTCCAATAGTGCCTATGATAAAAACCAATTCAGGGTTTGAATTCATTTCTTTTATTGAAAAAAAACCCACTGCCTTTGAAATGGTACAAAAACACATGAAAGATAAAACAAAGCTTGTTGCTGCATTTCACACAGTATCAGAAAAAAAACTAGTAGACCCTAATCTTGTTTTGGATTCTGATATATTCATCTGCGGTGATGATCAAAAAGCAATTGAAACAGTCAGTGGCTTAGTTAGAGAAATAAAGAATCTCAGACCTCTCATTCTTGGTCCTGGTTCACTTTCGTATTTAGCAGAAGTTGCAACACCAATACTTTTGAATGCAATGATAAGAAACAAGATGAAGAATCCAGGATTAAAGATAGTTTAAAGTCTACAAAATTTAGAATGACACTATGAGAATGATCAATTGCCATGGACGTAATTGGTTTACTGCCATGGGAGTTTTGTTCATTGTAGTTGCGTCTATAGTAATTATCAGAAATTTACTTATCTGGGGACCAGAATTTGTGTGGGACTTTTTTCTATCTAATAAAATTACAAATGAAAAAATTTCTGTAGGAATGATTTCCTTTGGAGGCTTTTTGTTATACCTAGGATTCAGGAAGACATCAGATGAAACAAGATAAATTTCTAAAATCACAGAAGATCCTAAGACTCGCCACTATAGACAAAAGAGGCATGCCGCATATTGTTCCTGTATGGTATTTGTACAAAGACGGTATTTTTTATGTTGGAACTAACACTTCTACTAAAAAAGCAAAGAATGTAAAGAAAAATCCCAAAGTTAGTTTTTGCGTGGATGCAGGAATTCGTTCACCGATATTTGGAGTGATGGGAAGAGGAGTTGCCAAATTAATTTTGAATAAGAAAATTGTTTCAAGTATAACCAAGAAAATTTTATTAAGATATTTTAGTAGTTTGAATAATAATTCTGCTCAGGAACTTCTTGCTCAGACAGATTGTATTATAAAGATCACGCCAAAAAAAATCACAGTGTGGGAGTTTTAAGCCATAAATTCTTCAATTTTGTCAAGTGCTGGTTCTAATACACTAATTTCTGGTAGAAAGACCATCCTAAAATGCCCACTACCATATTGGGTTCCAAAGCCTGAACCATGTACTACCAAGATACCTTTTGATTTTAAAAGATCTATAACAAATTCTTTATCAGATGAATATTTTGTACCCTCAATCTTTGGAAATGCATAGAAGGCACCTTTTGGAATTGAGCAACTAAGTCCATTCATGCCGTTTAACCTTTTGATTACATAGTCTCTTCTCTTTTTTAATTGAGAAACAAATTCTGAAATGTAATTTTGTGGACCTCTAAGTGATTCCAATGCAGCGTGTTGAACTGGTAAATTAGATGCAATTCTAACTCTGGCAAGCTTTGGTATGTTTTCACGAAGGAGTTCAAGTCTTTTTGAATTGTTAAACGCGATATAACCAATTCGCCAACCAGACATAAGATGTACCTTTGAAAAACCATTTACTAGTATGACTGGAGAATCACCACTGACTTTACCTATTCCAACAAACTTTTCATCAAAAACTATCTGATCATATATTTCGTCACAGATTATGTATAGATCATGTTCAACTGCAATGCTTATTAGATCTCTTAGAGATTTTTCGTTAAAGACTGCACCCGTTGGATTGTTTGGACTAATAAGACATATTGCAACAGTTTTTGAGGTGATTTTTGATTTTATGTCGTCAATATCTGGTGTAGAGTTGGTCAGATCTACTGAGAATTCTATTGGAACCCCTCCAAATAATCTAACATAGGAGGCATATGGTGGATAATATGGTCCTGGAATCAGAACTTCATCGCCAGATTCCACTATCGAAGCCATCAACATTTCAAGTCCTTCCGAGACTCCGTTTGTTACTATGATATCATCTTCTGAAACAGAAAGACCCTTTGCTTTTTCTTTTTGTGCAATCGCATTCCTAAGTTCAGGTAGTCCTTCTGATGCAGCATAATAATTCTGCCCTTTTTTTATTGCGTTGATGAATGCATCTTTGACATTTTCTGGAGGTTGAAATCCATACTGTACTGGATCACCAATGTTAAGATATGTTATCTTATGGCCTTCTTTTTCCAGTTTTCTTGCAACTAGTGCAATATCACGTATAGCATATTCCACACCTGCAACTCTTTTTGATATTTTCAATTATCTAGACAGATATTTAGCCCCGTTAAATTCTTACTTGATCGGACCCGTTGCATAGCCAGGATAGTGCGGGTGGCTTCGGACCACCAGGTCGAGGGTTCGAATCCCTCCGGGCCCTTTTTGAATAGTTCTAGCTTTCATAGATTACATAGTTTTGAATTTAAGACAGTAAAAAATACTAGGAGTATGAAGGTATATTCGCCCTTTAAAATTGGGCTAGTTTTGATAATTATTGCTTCAATATGGATAACAATTGTGTTTTCAGGTAGTGAAAAAACATCCTACAGTACGGATTTAGAATCAAAAGAGACTACTAGCCTAGAGTTAGATTTGAATAAAAATGGAATTGGTTTTTACATACTTACAATTCCAAACTATTCAAAGCATGTTTTATTTGTACAGATATCAGATTCTAATGGAAATGTGATTGCAGATAAAAAAATAGCAACAAAGATGTCAGTGAATTATTTCAAGTTTTCACATAGTGGAAGATATATCATGGAAATAACAAATATTTCTGAAGGATCTGTAAAAATTCAGGCAGACTTTGGCGATACGAAAACGTATGAACTTCTAATTCCTGTATTTATTTCGTTTTTTGGAGCGGGATTTATCATATTCTCAGGATATAAAAAATTGAGCAGTCAAAGCACTGCGCAACCAGAAGAGAATGCTTCATAGACTGGTAGGCATAATGCAACAGAGCCAAAAAGTAAAATAAAATTGAAACCAATCCATGTTGAGGAAAGAAGTACAGACAGTATAGCAAGTTGTAGGATTATCTTAGGCCTTGTTTTTGTACCATTAGACAACAAAAGAAATCCACCCAACGCACTCAATAATAGTCCTGTTTCAAGCACAAGGTGTGAAATAGTAACTAATCCATCCACTCCATAAGCTTCATGGGAGATTGAATCCGCATAACCTGCAGTAATCTGCAATGATGTTCCAATGATAAGAATTTTTAGGCCTTTTTTAATTAATGTATTTTGTGGATTTATAATCAAAATAATCGAACTTAAAATTGCAGAACATGTAATCATTCCAACACCTGTATACACTGCAACATGTTGAATTGTCCAAAATAGCTCAGGTTCACGCATAAGGTGTGATGTTGCATCCCATATGCCAGCTAAAAGCTCAACAACAGTTCCTGATACAGCAAGAATAGAAATTATGTTGATTATAGACTTCCTGTTTGAAATTAACGTATTTGAAAATGCATTTGAAAGTTTCATCAGAATAAAATTAATTGTACAACATTATATAGAGTGTTGTCTTGAAAAGTTTAGCTCTGACTTTCTTGAGCACGTACATATGCAATAGCTTTTTTCATTTCAAGTGCACGCTCAAACAAGATCTTTCTTACTTCTATCAATTCAGATGCAGTCATGCTTCGCTTTTGTGATTCAAAGAACAATTCTGCAAATCCCCCTGTCACATATCCAACAAATATTCCAAAGGCCACTTCGACATCATCTTTAGTAAGCGGTTTCAAGTCATACGCCATATTTCTCATCTGTTGAGGATTTACCATTAGGTTGTCTATTAGTTGCTGAAGTGTATCCTTTAGTTCTACGGTAAGTACCATAATTTTTGTAAGCGTCATTTACAAAAGAACCTTACCAGATCAGATCATATGACAAAATTTCGATCTTTTTTGACTGGTGTAATAATTATTATACCTCGTGAGAGAAGAGATTTTATGAATCCTGGAATAGGCCTGATGAAAAGAAGACTCCCAACTGAGAAAGAAGCTGTTCCCTTGGCTGTCTCTGGGATAATAAAACAATACGGTGTTGCAGCAGAACAGGTTAAGACACTTGAAACAAAATATGATGAAGATGGAGGAGACTGGTATGTTGCACTTGGATTTAATGAAAAAAGAGCCATTGTTAAAATGGATTCCGTACAGGGAACAATAATAGAAATTAAAGAAATTTAGTAAGAATGTTTGATTTTATCTCTTAAACTGCACATTAGATACTTCAGATTCGCCAATCATAACTAGTCCCCCATCACGTAGCTGCTGAATAAGCTGTATCACTTCTTTTTCTACCTGTCCTCTTTGAAGGCCAGTCATTTGTGCAAATGCATCCACAAGATCTGTTATTTTTCGTTGTCCGTTGCACAATTTCCAAAAATCAATAATTGCTTGGTTTACCATAAATCCCTGTTCATGTTCATTCATTAATACCAACGAACCATCTTCTTGTTTTACAACAGAACCTACTTCTTGTGGCATTGCAGTTTCATAATTTATTGGTGTGATTGTTTTTTGTTTGTCATAGTTTATCAGCTTCTTGCCTGCTTCAGACATTTTTTCTGGAGTCCAGACAGGCTCCCAAACTATTTCAACATTAACGCCATTTACTCCAGGGACTTTGTTGACGTATCTTTTTACATCATTGACTAATGTATCATGTAAAGGACACCCGCGTGTTGTCATAGTCATTTTAATATCTATTTTATTATCAGCACTTACATCAACTCCGTAAATTAATCCCATGTCTACAACATTGATTGGAATTTCAGGGTCCATGCATTGTTTTAGAGAATCTAGAATTTGTTGTGAGGTTACTGTGCCCATAAAATGGGTTCATTCACGTATGAAATAAATACCTTACATCTTTGATTTGAACAACTTTTTGATAGATTCTTCAAAAGGCTGTTTTGCAATTCCTTCTTCTGTTATGATTCCTGTGATTAGCTCAGGAGGAGTCATATCAAACGCTGGATTTATGACGCCTATATCATCTGGAGCGGTTTTTCTATCTCCTATTTGTGTGACCTCAGTTGCGTTTCTTTGTTCAATGATTACGTCTCCAGGATTACTTTTCAGATCAAAAGTAGAGAGAGGAGCAGCCACATAGAATGGTATGTTGTGTTGTTTTGCCATCATAGCTACTTGATATGTTCCTATTTTGTTGTAGACGTGACCTGTGCGCAAAATCCTGTCTGCGCCTACTATTACTTTGTTTACTAAGCCCTTTACCATAACATATCCTACTGCGGTATCTGGAATTAAGCTGACATCTATACCGTCATGTTTCAGTTCAAAGGCAGTAAGTCGAGAGCCTTGCATTACTGGTCTTGTTTCAGTAGCTATGACTTTGATCTTTTTGCCACTTTCTTTTGTTGCACGTATAACTCCTAACGCTGTTCCGTATCCAACCGTAGCGAGTGCACCAGCATTACAATGAGTCATTATTGTATCGTTGTTTTCAAACAAAGCTGCACCATGTTTTCCCATCTTCATGTTGGTCTCTATGTCTTCTTCTGCCATTTTTTTTGCAGTTCGAATTATTGATTCTTTTATTTCAGAAACATCATTGGAATCATCTGCAACTTTCATTATTTTTTCAAGGCCCCATGCAAGATTTATGGCAGTCGGCCTAGTTTCAAAGAGAGTTTTTCTTGCCTTTTCTAGATCTTTTAATAGTGTTTTCTTTGTTTTTGCTTTGCTTTGTAGTGCAGCCAAAGCTAATCCAAAAGCACCTGAAACTCCTATAGCTGGAGCACCTCTAACCACAAGGGTTTGGATTGCATTTGCCACATCCTTGTAATCAGTGTATTTTACAAAGACAAGCTTGTTTGGTAGTTTTGTTTGGTCTATCATAACAACGGTATTATTTTTCCATTCAACCGTTCTAAGGCTAGAATGAATTTTTGTTGTGAGTTTTACCAATTTTGAGTTATCTGTTTCATATCCTATATTTATAATGATAACAACTTAAAAAAAAATAGTCATCTCATTCCAACACAGAAGAAAAGCATTTTTGAAATTATTCCTGTTTAAGATATTTCTTCCATCAAAAATTAATAATGGTTTTCTTGCTTTTACAAAAGATTTGCTATTTAGTTTAGAATACAATTTATGGTCAGATGAGATAAAGACAAGAGTGGCCTTGTCAACTACAGAATTTAAATCTGAAGACAGGTGTACAGTTGATGGAAGTAGATCATCTTCTATGATGAACGGATCATGAACCGCTACCTTGCACTCTTTTTTCAGAAATTCTCTGACAACAGTATAAGTTGGAGATAGTCTGGAATCTGAAACTTCGCCTCTGAATCCTAAACCTAGTACAGCTATCTTGATTCCTTTTGGTTTTATCTTGTGTTTGGCAAGTAGGTTTAAGGAATCATTTACACATTTTTTTGGCATGAAATCATTTGTCTTTCTTGCAAATTCTACCATTTTGAGATGTTTTCCTAATTTTGAAGCTTCTTCAATAATCATTCTTGGATAGACAGGTATACACAATCCACCTACACCAGTTCCCGGATTATGTAGATGGCAGAACGGTTGGGAGTTTGCTCCTTTTTTTGCTTCCCAATAGCTTACTCCTGTTTTTTCGCAAAAATCTGCAAGCTCATTTGCCAATGCAATGTTAACGTCTCGATATATTCCCTCGAATAGTTTTTCAGCCTCTGCATTTGCTAATGATGACATCGTCAAAACTCCTTTTTTTGAAATTAATTTTAGTAACTCTTCTCCAAATTCAAGACTCTTTTTTCCTAGTCCTGAAACAATTGCTGGATAGTTGAATTCAATATCTTGTAACGCTCTACCTTCATAGATTCTTTCAGGATTGTATATAAAGTAAAAATCTCGTTCTCCCTTTAATTTACTGTATTTTTCAAGAATTGGTAAGACTACTTTTTCAGCAGTTCCTGGTGGAATTGATGGTGAAATCAACACTGTGTCGCCCTTTTTGAGACCTTTAGCTATGTTTTCACTTACTGAGATTAGCGCATTTAGATTTATTTTATTATTTTTAAGGCTAACAGGAACTGCTACAATTTTGATATCAGATTGTAGAGAAGCTGCTACACCATTTGATGTCAAAAAAAGTGTATTATTTTTTAGAGCTTTTGTGAATGTTTCAGAGACAAATGGTTCTTTTTGATGTGATGTTCCTGATTTTATCTCAGAAAGTAATTTTTTTGAAATATCAACTCCTATTACTTTGGCTCCAGCTCTAAGCCACGCTGCTGCTAATGGCCCACCTACGTTTCCTAATCCATATATTGAAAGTGTTTTCTTGTGATTTAATATTATGGATCTTAAATTCTTGTGATCAGACAATTAACAATTTGTGTTATATACTACTAATTTAATTTAATGTTGAATAGTGATAGAAACTAAAAATGATAATATTATACACTTACAAACATGGTTACGAAAAATATCGATTTACAAAGTGATTTTCGGTGTATTCAGATAGCGATGAGTGTTTATATGATAAATGCATTTTAGAAACAGAGAAAAAGTAGGTGGTAAAAATAATGAACAGATTAGATAAAGTAGGAACTTATCACATTATAATAACATGTAGAAACTCTGAGGATAGAATTAAGGATGCCATATATTCATTAAAAAAACAAACCATACAACCAGAATATGTCGTAGTGATAGATGATGGCTCAAAAGATAAGACCTCTGAAATTTTAAAAGACATACAAAAAGAATGGAGTAAATTATACATAATTACCAACCCCGATTTAGGATATGATATAGGTAGAATAGTAAGTAACTGGAACAAAGCAATAAATCTTGCAAACGAATTGAATTTTAAAAAGACTGATTATCATATGTTGAGTACGGATGATGCTATATACGAAGATCATTATGTTGAAAAAATAATAAGGTATATGGAACAAAACAAAAATCTTGTAATTGTATCTGGAACATATGATGATAATACATATGTTACACCTCATGGTGCAGGGAGACTCGTCAGAAATTCGTTCTTCAATAAATGTGGAGGAACATATCCAGAGAAAATGGGTTACGAGTCTGCAATATTACATATGGCTACACAATATGGATACACTTATGAAATTTTAAATGAAGCAAGGTTTGAACACACAAGAGAGCTTGGAACAGATCACCATTTTTACGAATTTGGTGCAAGTATGCGCACATTAGGATATAATCCAGTTTTTGTATTTGGAAGGTTCTGTGTCTATTTCATTAAAGGAAAACCTATTGGGAGAATGGGTGCGATATACATGCTGTATCATTATTTAAAATATAAACCAAAGAAAGAGGGTTATGACAGTATGTATGACAAAAAATTTAGAGATTTTATTAGATCGACACAAAAAGGCAGAATGATAAGGATGATAGGAAAAATTACAGGGTGGTAATTTCTTATTAAATCTCAATTTTGTATCTTGATATAAAGTTTAATCTAGATTACAAATATTATTAACCAAGATATTCAATCAGATTTATCAAAGTCTGGATTTAATTCATGGTTTAAAAAATGTTCCTTTTTATGTTTCCTTAGAATCAATTCTAAATATTTCAATACCTCCTCATTTTCTTCCTTAGTTGTTTTTCCTTGCAACAAACGAATCAGATACCTATTTTGCCATGCCCATATCCAATTTTCTTGGATCATTGCTTCATTCTCAACTGTATATTGATTACGTCTGTGCCAATAGCCAATAATAATTGCACTTGGAATATACAACGCTAGAAAAGCCAATGTGAAAGTAGCAAGGTTTGTAAATATAGTATGAAGAGCAGGAATATCTTTTATTGCGAAATTGTATGCTATCAAAATAAAATTAGCAAAGCTCATGACGAAAGCAAGATAAGAACCATGACCGTTTCTAAAATCAAGCCATCGCCTACGAAGAAAATTGGCAATCATTTATCGCAATTCGTAGTGGACTTCCTATTAATTTAGATTGTCATGTACCAAAACTTGTTCTCGTCAATATGCAGCATACAAGTCCTTCTTGACATGAAATAATCTGAATTCATTATAACTAGTTAATGTAACTGTCATGTTATATCCATCGTTAGAGTTTTTGTGTTTTTTTCATGGTTTTACTGATAAATAACCTATACCAAATTTCTAACGAGAGGATTCCTAACATTTTGCTGATGTAACGTACATTTAATTCTGAATTATCTTGTCGTAATTTTTTATGTACTGTGTTTAACCATTCTTCATTAATTATCTTATTTTTTACTATTTCAGATTCTGAATTCACATAAGTATTAATGATTTCTTTAGCATTCTTTCTCCATAAAGAACACAAGTCAATGGAAAATCCCTTTTTAATGGGTTGAATTTTTTCGAAGCCTTTTTGTCTTCTAAGAATTGAATGTAATGGGATTTTACCCTTGATTTTTTTAGGATCATATTTCACATTCCATGGTATATGAGTTGCAAATTTTATCATTTTATCAGTAAGAAAGATTGATTTGATGTCTAGATCTAGATATTTTCCAAACGCATTATTGGTAGGAATCCAATCATAAAGCAGTTTTCCATTAAAATCAGCAAGAAAAACTTGATCTATAGGTTCGAGATCATTATTAAAATATGGTTTCAGAGTTTTGTATATTTTCTCCCATGAGAATTTTATTTTAGAACCAAACATCTTATGTTGATCTGGAACCCAGTCACGTTCATGACATGAAAGATATAATTTTGTTTTATTCTTCCAATCTGCTTTCTTTGGTAAATGTGCAAGAAATTTTTTGTATCTAAAAGTATAGCCACCAAACAATTCATCACCGCCATCACCTGAATAAAAGATACTTGATTGTTTCCTAGCATCGGCCATTGGATAATATTGATACAAATTCCATCGTGGTTCTTTTGCAATGTAAATTAATTGCGGTAGTTCATTTAGAACGTCATCTTTTATTATGTTATGAAAATTACAATCGTAAATTCTGGATATTTCCTTGGCTCTTTGAATCTCATCATCTGTATCTCTGAAACCCATGCTAAAGCACTCGATCTTGATATCCGGAAGAACTGATCTTATTATTGCCAATGTGAGTCCAGAATCTACCCCACCGCTAAGAGATAGTGAAATACGTCTAGTTCCAGATTTTTTCTTCATTATTAATAGATCTTTTTTTACAATATCATTTATTTTCGATTCAATATCATTGATCTGAGTTGGAATAAAATCTTTGTAAGATAACGGCTTCATTATAGAAACCTTTTCAGGGTCATACCTTAGCGTTAGAATCTTTGAAATTGAATTGTAATTAATTTTTGGTTGCACTGTACTCAAAAAAAAATATTTTGATTATAAAAGTGATGGCATTAACAAACATTTCCAGCAACAGTGTAGAAAACTGAATAGATGAAGTGAATTGATTTACGTTAAAGCTTGAGATGCTTCATGGAACATTTGGCTTTTTGCACAGCCTGCAGCAAGTTCGTCTCCTGATCCTCGTCTCATGATTCCTCGATACAAACCATCTTCTAGTTTTGCTCCTACTCTTTGTTCCCATTCTTCTACGGTAGTCGAGTATTTCTTTTGGATTCTGTCTCTGTACCATTCAGGTATTACATTAAAAGCACAGAATGGAACTATCCTAAGATCCGGTGTTACATAGTGAATATCACACCTTTGTAATCTTTCTAGGTCTTCATTGTATTTGTCTTGGAAGTGCATCATTCCCAAGAATAATCCTTTAACATGCCATGAACCAACAGAGTCAAATGATCTTTTCATCAAAATGTTTCCAAACATCTTTGCCAAATCAAGACCAGCTGGCTGTTTCTTCTTATCAACAAAGCTTGAAAGTTTTCGTACAACCTCTAACATTGTAAAGTATTTGTTCTTGCCAGAACGGATTTCTTCTGCCTTGTCTTCGAAAAGCTCTAACATTCCTTGAATGTCTGCAAATCTGGTCAGTGGTACAAACTTCTTTGTTTCTTGATCCTCAAAAATGTACGTACCAGCACCGCATGCAAAGTGAATTGATAATTCGTATTTTGGTTTGCTTGAAAATGCTTCAATTACATTTGTTAATGGCATGCAGCTTGGAACGGGGAACCAGTCATCTACAGTAACTTCAGCTCCAGTTTGTTCCTCAATTCTTTGGATACAATCAGGAATTGTGATTCTGTATTTCTCTCGTTCTTTTTTGCCCATTCTTCCTGTCAATGAGACTGGCTGGAAGTTTACTGCATGAACAACATCTAAGTTCTTTTGTGCATATCTGATTATACCGCCTAGTTCGTGGTCATTAATTGATTTGATGACTGTTGGAACAAAAACTACTGTTGTGCCTGTCTTTCTTGCGCTCTCAAGAGCATATGGAACTTCCCAATGATTCTTTGGATTTGTTCTTGCAGTTACACCATCAAAACTAAGGTAAAGGTTGTTA